>BNJU01002233.1_pt1:0-170000 | contig 544963 bp, 599 predicted proteins | sample 8539281 | NCBI WGS metagenome assembly BNJU01 (sample SAMD00202456, study PRJDB9452) | human saliva metagenome | isolation source: human saliva | place: Japan
TACTCCCTTTTACAAAATCGTAAAAGGGGATTTTTTAAACTAAAAATGAGAAGACCAAATAGTCCTCTCGTTGTATTATCTTATCTAAGATTTGCTGTATAACGAGCTACTTCCGCTTGATTAGCCCAAACATAATGACCTGGACGAATTTCTACCATAGATGGCTTATCTGTCTCATAATCATGTTGATCTGGATCATATACTTTCAAGACCTTCTTGCGTTCCAAGATTGGGTCTGGAATTGGTACAGCTGAAAGCAAGGCCTGAGTATATGGGTGAATTGGATTATTAAACAATTCTTCTGTTTCTGCAACCTCTACAATAACACCCTTATAAATAACTGCGATACGATCTGAAATAAAGCGAACAACCGACAAATCATGAGCAATGAAAAGATAAGTCAAACCTAACTCTTTTTGAAATTTCTTAAGCAAGTTCAAAACTTGGGCACGCACAGAAACGTCCAAGGCTGAAATTGGCTCATCTGCAATAACGAAATCAGGCTCCATAACAAGGGCACGGGCAATCCCGATACGCTGACGTTGACCACCAGAAAACTCGTGTGGGTAACGGGTCAAGTGTTCTTTTAAAAGCCCAACTTCATGAATCATCTTTTGAACTTTTTCTTGTCTATCTTCTTCATCTTTAAACAAATGGTAGTTATAAAGACCTTCCGAGATAATGTAATCAACTGTCGCACGCTCATTCAAGCTGGCTGCAGGGTCTTGGAAAATCATCTGAATACGACGAATCAGCTCTGATGATTCCTTGTGTGATTTTTTCCCATTAATCTTCTGACCATCAAAGATAATTTCACCTTTGCTTGTATTGTTCAAACCAATAATAGCACGACCAATGGTTGTTTTTCCACTACCGGATTCACCTACAAGAGAGAATGTCTCTCCCTTGTTGATAAAGAAGTTTGCATTTTTAACTGCAACAAACTTCTTACTTCCTTCACCGAAGGAAATTTCTAAATCTTTAATTTCTACTAATTTTTCAGACATTTCCTTCCTCCTAGTCTTCTAGATGAGCAAAGCCCATTTTATCACGAATCTTGTCATGCAAATCTGCTATAACTCCTGGTTTTTCAACTTTAGGAGCATTTTCATGAAGCAACCAAGTCTTAGCCCAGTGAGTATCACTAACAGAGAACTTAGGTGCTTTTTGTTCAAAGTCAATTTGCATAGCATAATCTGAACGAAGGGCAAAAGCATCACCTTTCAACTCAGTATAAAGAGATGGCGGTGTTCCTGGGATAGAGTATAATTCACCTTTATCATCAGCAAGCTGAGGTAAGCTAGATAAGAGACTCCAAGTATATGGATGGCGTGGGTCGTAGAAGACTTCCTCAACAGTTCCATATTCTACAATTTCCCCAGCGTACATAACCGCTACTTTTATCTGCAATACTTGCTACCACACCAAGGTCATGTGTGATAAAGATAATGGTAAAGTGGTACTCATTTTGCAAGGTTTTAAGCAAATCAATAATTTGTGCTTGAATAGTTACGTCAAGGGCAGTTGTAGGTTCATCACAGATTAAGATATCTGGACGACAAGCAAGAGCTATCGCAATAACAATACGTTGACGCATCCCACCCGAATATTGGAAAGGATATTCTTCAAAACGTTTCTCAGCTTCTGGAATTCCGACTTTTTTCATATAGTCGATTGCCATTTCTTTAGCTTCCTTGGCTGTTTTTCCTTGGTGTTTAACGATAACTTCTGTAATTTGGCTACCGATTGTATTGATTGGATCCAAACTTGTCATAGGATCTTGGAAGATGGTCGCAATTTTAGCACCACGAATCTTCTCCCACTCCTTGTTAGAAGCCAGAGCAGTCAAGTCTTGTCCACGATAGTCGATACTTCCTTGAGCAATACGCCCATTATCTTCTAACATTCCTGTAAAAGTTTTTGTTAATACAGATTTACCAGAACCAGACTCACCTACTAAGGCAAGAACTTCCCCTTCAATCAAATCCAGAGACACTCCTCGGATAGCCGTTAACACTTTGTCACGAACGTCAAATTCCACGACAATATCGCGAGCAGTCAATATTACATTATTTTCTTTTGTCATATTTACTCCTATCTATGTGTACGTGGATCACTAGCATCCGCTAAGTTTTGACCAACAACAAAGAGAGATAAGGATACCAAAATCAATGTTGTTAATGGAATCCAGAATAGGTAAGCGTTGGTCGTAACGTTTTGTGAATAGTCTGAAATCAAACGTCCCAAACTTGGAACTGTCACAGGTAGTCCTAATCCAAAGAAGGAAAGGAAGGCTTCATAAGAGATAAAGCTTGGCAACATCAATGTCATCGTAGATACAATAACAGATACCAATTGTGGCATAATATTTTTGACGATGATTTTAAAGGTAGGTGTCCCAAGAGTTTGAGAAGCGAGGTTGTATTCTAAATCACGATAACGCATGATTTGGATACGAATCATATAAGCAATCCCAATCCAAGTTGTCACACTCATGGCAAAAATCAAATTCCAGAAACCAGCACCAATTGAGTACGTCAAGACAATAACAATCAAGAGAGATGGAATGTTTGAAATAATGTTATAAACTTCCATCATGATACGGTCAACGGATTTTGAAATTCCCCAAATTCCACCAACAATAACACCAATTATAAGGTTAATAAAAGTAGCAATTACAGAGATGAGGATAGAGTTACGCGCACCAAACCAAACCCCATCAAACAAGGATTTACCATTACTATCTGTACCAAACCAATGTTCAGCGTTAGGCTTGATAAAGCGAGCACTGAAGTCATTTACCTTACTTACATCGTTGAAATCAAAATCTGAGAACATTGGGTAAATAAAGCTCATTAAAATAATAGCGACCAAAATACCTAGCATAGCAACTGTCGATTTTTTCTTCAGAAACTGTCTGAAGACAGACCCCCAGTATGAATAAGCTGGTGCATCAATCGTTTCAGAGGCAAAATCGTCACGTTTTACAAACTGAAATTTTTCTTTATCGATTGTTGACATTATTTGCCTCCTTTCTCTGTCAATTTAATACGTGGGTCAAGCATTGTCATCCAGATATCCCCTACAAAGAGTGAGAAGATAGAAATACATGTGAAGATGAAGACAAGACCAACTACCATCGAGTTATTTGACGCCTTAACAGAGTCAATCAACATTTTACCCATACCTGGGAAGGCGAAGACTGTTTCAGTAAGAGTTGCACCACCGATAACCCCGATAACGGCACCAGGAATACCTGAAACCAAAGGAACCATTGCGTTTTTAAAGATATGTTTGTTTGAAATTTCTTTTCAGACAAAACCTTTGGCACGAGCAAAAACGAACGAAGTCTTGAGATTGCAAATCAATCATGTAACGACGAATCCAGATAGCTGTACTCGGTGCTCCTAGCAATCCTAGAATAACTGCTGGCAAGACATAAGAACGCCAATCTCCAGCACCCAAGATAGGGAACGAATCTGGAAGACCAATAGATGATCCAATCAAACGAACGATATAAACCAAAGCAATCGTTGGAAGAGCAAGCAAGAAGGTCAAAGCACCTGTCGAGAAGCTATCAATCCAAGTATTCTTGTGGCGAGCCATAGCAGACCCAAGAGGGATTGCAATAGCATACGAAATAATCAAACCACTAATCCAGCAACAGCAGAGCTTGCAATCATTGATGGATACTGATAGTTGCTCTCTGTAGCTGTATACGGATCATTTTTACCATAGTTGGCTACCTCACGAGCGTCTGCCTGACTAGGTGATTTATAAGTACGTGAGTAAATATCTACAGATGAAGTCTTCTTACCAGTAGGGAATTGAACTTGTCCAGTCTTTGTTTGTCCTTGACCTTGTGTAATGACTTGAAGTACGGGAGTGTTTGCATAAGTTGGGTAAGAATCACCTAAATTAACATTCACAAAGTTTTGGTGTACAAATGGAAATTGGTTGTTAAAATACAACAGATACTTATGTTTTGTACCTGAACCAACCAACGACCATCCAATAGCAGGATCATTTTCAAAGCGAAGATAGCGTTCTAAGTTTGGATTTTCAGGGTCTTGAATCTTGTTTGTATGATCAATATCAAGCAAGTTAGCATAGAATTTGAAAACACGTTCAAAAATCGGAATTTCACGCGTAGCATAGAACTGACCACTCTCTGAAAATACACCTAGTGTCCAACCATTACCTAATTGGTTAATGTATTTCTCATAAATCGCTTTATTGCTATCATTAGCATCAACTGTTACCGATGAGTCTAATTTACTAGCTTTTTCTTGCAGCTCCTTGGTATCGTAATACTCGATATAGCCCATACGCTCATAAACAGTATTTTCATAATTATCCCGTTTATCTGGAGTCGTTGCAATCTTATTATAGTTGGTATCCTGTTTAAAAATCAATTTACGAGGTACCATCGTATAGATAATCGTGTAGGTTAAAGTTGTCACCAAGAAAATAGACAACAATGAACGCAAGACACGCATAAAAATATATTTCTTCATATCGTTTCCTTTTTAAATCCCTAAAAGAACCTTTCTCCTCATGGAGAGAAAGTTCTCTTGAGAGTTATTTATTTAACGTGTTTAGTCAATTCTTTTTTGAACTTTTTTTCGTTTGATTCTTTTTTCTCTTTGAGCCATTTCTCACGAGCTTGTTCATAATCAGCCTTCGTTACAACTTTATCTTGTAACTGAACATATTTGAAGTAGACATCTGAAGCTTTATCTCCAGATTGGCTATAAGAAGCTGAGAATGGTACAACACGAGAGATAAATGGTGCAGCACCACTAGAAGACATAGCTGGTAAGAAGAGTGAGCTGTCTGTCAACCAAGCTTGAGCAGCAGCATATTTTTCATAACGCTTGTTAAGATCACTTGTTTCTTTTCCAGCTTCATCGAGCAATTTATCGTAATCTTTCATACCAACTTTTGCTGCAGCTGCATTTGATGGGTCATCATAGCCCATATAAGTTTTCGTTTGCTCACTATTAGTTGTTTTAAGGATATCAAGATAAGTTGATGGATCTTCATAGTCAGGATTCCATCCAACAGCACCTGAAAGATCCCAATCCTCAGCCGCCGCATTAGCAGCATAATAAGTCACATTAAAGAATTCATCTTTAGAAATTTGTTGAATATCGACGACAACATTTGCTTCGCCTAAAACTTTTTCAACTGATTGTTTGAACGACTGAATACGTGCGATATAGTTTTTAGACGTTTGGTCTACTGGAACATCCAAATGGATAGGGAATTTCACTCCTTCTGCTTCCAGAGCAGTTTTAGCTTTAGCAAATTCTGCTTTAGCTTTGTCAGCGTTAAAGAGACCGTCTTGACCATCAGCAAAGTTTACATTTTTCCACTCATCCCCATAAGTCACAACTTTTTCAGCAACCAAGTCACCGAAAGTTTTTTCACCTGCAGAAACAAAGTCCGGTTTCACAAATAGATTACGAACTGCTAGAGGAGCGCCTTCTTTACCGTTAACTTGAGCAGAATAAGCTGTACGATCAAAGGCAAAGTTCAAGGCTTGGCGGAAGTCTTTGTTAAGAAGAGCTTTCTTAGTAGATGTTTTCTCATCATCTGTTGTTTTAGAGGTATATTTGTAATTTTGACGATCAATATTTACACCTAAACCTCCAACACCAGCTCCTGATGGAGTGTAGAAAATATTATCCTTGTATGACTCCTCTACTTTTGAGAAGTTTGAACTTGTTGGATAAAGGCGAGCAAAGCTGTATGCTCCACTTGTAAAATTACGTTCAAGTGATTCTTGGTCTGAGCCATCAAAGTATGCAAGTGTGACTGTATCTAAATGAACATTCTCTTTATCCCAGTACTGCTCATTCTTAGCAAATTCGATAGAAGATTTAGCAGTCAAACCTTTAAGCAAGAAAGGTCCGTTGTAAAGTAAGGATGTAGGATCTGTTGCTTTAGCAAAATCAGAACCTTTTGATTTTTCAAATTCTTCGTTTAACGGCCAGAAAATTGAGTAAGCCATCTTAGAATTCCAGTATGGTTCTGGTTGGTTCAAAGTATACTCAAGAGTATAATCATCAACAGCTTTAATACCTACTGTAGAGAAATCTTTTGAATTACCTGTCAAATAGTCAGATAAACCTTTAACAGAAGTTTCAGCTAGGTAAAGCGCTTTCTGATTTTTTTATCTGCCGCATGTTTCAATCCATTCACGAAATCTTTTAGCAGTCACTTCAGCATATTCTTCGCCATCAGATGTCATCCATTTTACACCTTTTACGAATTTTTGTAGGTATAAGTCAATCCATCTTTTGATACAGACCAGTCTTCTGCAACCGCAGGAGTCAAGTTCCTGTATTTGTCATTTGTAAAGAGGCCATCGATTCCGTTTGAAGTAGCCACTTTCGTACTCTGTTTTCCAGAGATAAGATAGTCCAATGTTTCTGGATCAGCTGAATAAACATAGCCATAGGCTTTTGGAGCTGTCGAATCAGATGATTTCGAATTTCCACAAGCAACTAACACACCTGTTGCTAGTAAAGCAACGCCTGCTGCAACAAATACTCTACTTTTTTTCATGTTTGTAACTCCTATTGAAAAAAATTTTTAGCATATTGAAATTATAACATATATCTTCTAAAAAGTAAACGAATTTTTCAGAATATTTAGGCGTATTTCTACCAAAAAAATTTTTATTTGTCAAGTTTTTTTCACTTTTTTTCATCTCATTTCATGAAAAAGTTACTCTATAATTAGCTACCTAAAAACCTTTAAATTCATACTTTCCTTACATTTTTTTATTTATAGACATAAAACTCATTTTTGTAAACTATTTTTTTAATTAAGAAACTATTGACGTAGAGAAATTTTCAAGGTATAATAGTAAGAGTTATGGCGGTATAGCCAAGTGGTAAGGCACGGCTCTGCAAAAGCTTGATCGTCGGTTCAAATCCGTCTACCGCCTTCTATAACTTGATTTATCAGGTTTCAAATGAACAGAAAGCCCAATTTAAGGGGCCTTTTTCTTTTTCTTCTGATAAATAAGCATGATTTTAAAAAACTTTTGAGACTAAGTTTTTTCGAGGACACAATTCCCCCTTTTGAAATCAACTGAAAAAAGCTTCGTCACGCCTGGTGACAAAAGCCTCTAGTTTACTCTGTTTCTTCTTCTATTTCAAATTCTGTGATCTGAACTTTTACTTTGGTAACACGTCCATTTTTCACCTTATCATTGGTTAGGATAAGCTGTTTGTTTTGGCTGACCAATTCATAGCTGAGTTTCTCAGTCGTTGGAATGGTCCCAACTCCTGTCAAATAATAACCAGCGATGGTATCAACGTCATCACTTTCCAGTTCAACATCAAAGTAGTCATTAAAATCATTGAGATTCATGGTACCTTGAACAATGTAAGTATCCTCACCGATTTGATGAACATCTATTGCCGCTTTATCTGTTTCGTCATCGATTTCCCCAACGATTTCCTCTAAGAGGTCTTCTAGGGTCACCAAACCAGCCATCCCACCGTATTCATCCAGCAAGATTGCCATTTGTCTTTGGGTATTGCGCAGTTCTTTTAATAAGTCATCCACAAAAATAGTTTCAGGAACAAAAAGTGGATCTTGTAAGATTTTCTTCCAAACAATATTGTCAAAACCGTCCACAAAGCCCGCATTAAGGAGACTCTTGGTGTGAATGATCCCAATCACGTTATCCTTGTCTCCATCATAGACAGGGATACGAGAATAATTTTGCTTTAAAATACTTTGGATGATGGTTTGACTATCATCCTGAATATCGACCATAAAGGCATCCGTTCGAGGAACCATGACTTCTCTGGCCATCAGTTCATCTAGAGAAAAAATCCCTTGTAACATCTCAATTTCGTCAGCATCTAGTGTTTCTTCACTATTTGTCAACATGTACTCAATTTCATCACGGGTCATTTTTTCGTCAGCATCGTCAAAGGTCATAGGAGTCAAGCGACTCAAGAGATTGGTAGATGCAGACAGGAGCCAAACAAAGGGACTAACTAGTTTCCCCAGCCCAATGATAACTGGCGCTGTACGAATCGCCAAGGCATCCTTTAGATTAAGAGCGATTCTCTTAGGATACAATTCCCCAAAAACGATGGAAATATAAGTCAAAAATGCTAAAGACAGAAAACTTGCAACGGCATAAGCTGTTTCGCCATTTCCAAGCCAAGATGCAATTTCTCGTCCCAGAGTTTCTGCCAAACTCGCCCCTGATAAGATCGTAATCAGGGTAATCCCTACTTGAATGGTTGATAAAAAGTGGTTAGGATTTTCTAGCACCTTCAGCAGACGAATATAGCGTTTATCTCCTTCTTCTGCCTTTTGTTCCACCCGCGCACGGTTAAGTGAAACCATGGCCATTTCTGTGGCTGAGAAAAAGGCATTTAACACTGTCAAGATAAACAACAAAACAAATTGTAGCAACAAATTCTGACTACTTGGGTCTTCCATAGTTCTTCTCCTAAAATAGTATCTTATCCTTTATTATATCACAAAATCTAGTCCAGTACATATTATTTTTTCTCATACTCTTCGAAGATCTCTTCAAACCACGTCAGCTTTATCTGTAACCTCAAAGCTGTGCTTTGAGCAACCTGCGGCTGGCTTCCTAGTTTGCACTTTGATTTTCATTGAGTATCAGTGTCTATTGTAACCCTGCTTAAACTAGTAAAAAAGAACTCCTATATCCACAAGTGACATAGGAGTTTATGTTATCTTTTACTGAGTAACCGTTACTTCTCCAGTTCGGTAATCCAGTTGAAGCCCTTTTTGAACATTGGGAACCAGAACATTGAATTCCAATTCTCCGTCTGAAGACTTGGCTTCAATCTGTGAAGCTGAAGGAACTAAATCCTCGTTTGAAGCATAATAAAGGGTTACACGGTAACGGACACGCTTGTTTTGGTCCAAGGCTTTACGTACCATACTTTCATAGTAGTTTTGACCAGTTGAATCCTCGGCTTGCGCCTGATTTGCCCAGGCTGTTTGAACAGCAATGTTTTTAGGATTGCTTGTCGAGGCATCGAAACCATCTAAGCCACCGATTAAGGCATAGCCTAACAAGTGACCTCTATCGACTGCATGGGTATAAGATCCCTTTAGATTCTTGACCTGATGCCAGCCTGGTGGAGTCCAAGAAGTCGAACCGTTTCCAGTTTCTTCACGATTCTTGTACTGGCGAGTAGCCTTAGACAAGAGGGCATTAGCTACAGTTGGCACGGTTTCCTTACCCACTGTCTTTGTTTTGTTATCAGCATAAGGCTTACTTGAAACCTTAGCATCTAGATTTGTTTTATTACCATTGACAATAAAAGCACCTGATCCATTCCACTCAAGACTCCCTTTTATTTGACTCTTGACTGCGTCTGTTAAGACACTTTCTGCCAATTCTTGACTAGGAGCTTCAGAAGCTTGTTTGTTCTGACTAACCTTTGTTTTAGGACTATTAGCTGTCGACTGCATCTGCTTGATATAATAGCTTCCCGCAGATAAAAGCAATAACACTAGCAGCCCGATCAGTGTCTGTCTTGTTTTTTTATCCATTTTTCTCCTTATCTCTAGAAAAAGACTGGTTCTCCAGCCTAATTTCCTGTAAATTTATGAATCAATTCCTGCCATTTTGCCGGAGACAGGATGGCCCATGGGTCTTGACCCTTGCCCAAGATTCCATAACCTACCATTAAACCGATTCCTAGGGCAAGAACGCTTAAAATCAGTACCAGAATAACTAAAAAGTAAACGCTTGATTACGTAGCTTGATTTCTTATTCATCTTCATCGCTTGCCCTCAATCCGCTGAATCTAGCACCTAGCTGCGCCAACTTCTCATGGAATCGGTAATAACCTCTATCCAAGTGAACCAATTTACCGACCACAGTTTCGCCCTGTGCTACCAAACCTGTCAAAACAAGGCTGCGCTGGCACGAAGGTCAGTAGAAAGAACTTCTGCTCCCTGCAAAGGTTGTCCACCAACAATACGAGCTGTATCACGGATAATCTCAGAATGCAAACCCATGCGACGCATTTCTTCTAGATGTTGGAAACGATTTTCGAAAAACTGTCTCCACCATAGTTGATTCCCCTTTTGCGACGGTCATCAAGGCTGTAAATTGAGCCTGCATATCTGTTGGAAATCCTGGTGGGGCAAGGTTTTTCACATGAACAGCTTTTTAAAATTTTCTAGTTGAGAGCGAACTCGAATTCCTTCAGTCTCCTCTGTCACTTCCACTCCCATTTCAAGCAATTTGGCAATCAAGGGACGGTTGTGCTCCCAAACAGCGTCTTTAATCAAGACATCACCACCAGTCATGGCAGCAGCTACCATAAAGGTTCCTGCTTCTGATACGGTCTTGGACTACATTGTGAGTCGTACCATGAAGTTTGTCAACACCGGTAATGGTAATGGTCTCTGTACCAGCACCTTTGACCTTAGCTCCCATTTCATTGAGGAGAATAGCTAGGTCAACAATCTCAGGCTCACGCGCAGCATTTTCAATCACTGTTACCCCATCAGCTAGAGTCGCTGCCATCATCAAGTTCTGCGTAGCACCAACACTTGGGAAGTCCATGTAGATATGAGCGCCATGCAAGCGATCAGCCTTGGCTTCGATGTAACCAGCTGTCTGACTAATCTTAGCTCCCATGGCTTCCAGACCTTTCAAATGAAGATCAATAGGTCGACTACCAATCGTACAACCGCCTGGCATAGATACCTTGGCATGACCTACACGAGCAAGAATTGGCCCTAAGACAACGATAGATGCACGCATCTTGCTGACATACTTGTAAGGAGCTTCCTCAGTGATATCGCCAGTCGCATCCACCTCGACAAGATGAGCCTCCTCATCAAAATCTACCTTGGCATTCAAACCACGAACCACCTGATTCATAGTGAAAACATCTGACAAAATCGGAACATTCTGCAAGACGGTCTTTCCTTCACTTGCTAGAATAGTCGCTGCCAACAAAGGCAAGACTGCATTCTTTGCTCCTTCGATCGTAACACTTCCTACCAGACGATTATCGCCACCTTGAACCACAATTTTTTCCATACTTATTTCCTTTACTCTTGATTTTATAATAATCCTCTAAGCGCTTCTTGCCACAACTGATACAGGCTGATAAAGAAAGAACTCATGATGTAGCCCATTACAATGCTGAAAAAGGCTACTAGTAAACGAACTTTTCCTGTATTCTCAGCTGTCACTTTTAAAACATTTTCCCATCTAACAAGATCCTTTAAAAGGTAAAAACTCACATAAATAAAGAGCATGTGACTGCTTAGAGTGAATAATAATTGAACCATTTGACTATTATACCATCTTCTCTGTTTGTACGCTAGTTTGGAAACTTCACTCAAAAACTAGGGATTGTTTTTCAAGTAATCAATTGCATCTTGTAGGGTTTTAACTGGCACGATTTTCATATCTGTCTTGATTGTTTTAGCTGCTTCCAGGGCTGTTTGGTAGTTATTTTTCGCATCAGGATGTGCTTTTTGTTCTTCTTCGCTAATAGGGTTATCAGGGGCAAAGAAAATAGCAGCACCTTCTCTAGCCGAAGCTACAACTTTCTTATCGATACCTCCAATATCCCCCACATTACCATCACGGTCAATGGTACCTGTACCGGCAACGATACGGCCATTACGAAGGCCAGGGTCAGCTATTTGGGTATAGATGGCCAGACTAAACATGAGACCTGCACTTGGACCACCGATACCAGCTGTTGAAAAGCGAATTGGGACATCACTGGTCACTTCTGTACGGTCAATCAAGCCGATTCCAATTCCATTTTTGCCATTTTCCAAGGTGATAATCTTACCTTCTGCAGACTTGGTTTGCCCATCCTCTTCATAAGTTACCTTGACTGAATCCCCTAATTTTTGAGAATTGACGTAATCAATCAAGTCTTTGGAACTATCAAAGGTCTGATCATTGACTGCTGTGACCGTATCAGAGATATTGAGAATCCCTTTAAAGGTCGAATTATCCGTCACAGTCAAGACATAAACCCCAAGGTATTTGAGTTCAATATCCTTACCAGCTGTTTTTAGTCCTTGATACTTGGCTATATTTTGCGATGTCTGCATGTAGAATTGATTAATCCGCATAAATTCAACATCGGAAGAGCCACCTGTAGTCTCCTGAGCACTGCGAATATCTGTAAAAGGCGTCAACCAAGCATAAATCATATGAGCTAAAGTAGCATGCTGAACACCGACCGTAACGAAGTGATAGGCACCAGCTTCCTTATCTTCTGTGTCATTGACTTTAAGGACTTGGCGAATATCTTCCGAACCACCTGGAACCTCTATATAGTAGGGCAAGGGCACTACAAATGCCAAGAAAGTCACAATCAAGGCCGCAATGACATATAAGGGCCATCTAATCTTTTTTTTCATTTCTTATTTCCTCCAAAATACTCTCAGGAACATAGCAGGCAACGTCCTGACCAAACTTCAAAAGCTCTCTAACGCCTGATGAACTAATATAGAGATGTTCAGGTCGACTATGTAAATAAATGGTCTCTATATCAGGAGACAGTTGATGGTTGTAGTAATCAAAACTGGCTTCGTATTGCAAATCCGACGCATTCCTCAAGCCTCTCGCTAGGCAAGTAGCCCCCAGTCTTTTCGCAACATCAACTACCAATTCATCATGAGAAGACACGACTTCAACATTTTCCAAATGTTTCACAGCCTTTTCTAACCCCCGTTTACGACTTTCGATAGGAAGAAATCCTTGTTTGTGAGGATTAAAAAAAATACCGACATAGAGCTTATCAAAAAGTCTGCTCGCCCGTTCAATCATATCCAGATGCCCATTTGTCATCGGATCAAACGAGCCTGTGAATAAGCCAATCTTATCTGACATAAACTGTCACCTTACTAATTCCATAAATCTTTTCCTTCCAGATGCCCAGGCAGGCAATTTCTTCTGGAAGTTCAACGGCCTTATCCGTCTCACACACAACCATGACATCTTCAGAAAATAGCTCTCTCTCAGCCATTTTTTCAATATCTGCTACGATTTGTTCCTTGGCATACGGAGGGTCTAAGAAAATGAGATCAAATTCCCCAGATACCTGTTCCAATGCCCTTTCTGCATCCATCTTGAGAAGTTGAAATTTTCCCACTTCCTTGGTCATCTGAATATTTTCAGCCACGATAGCCTGAGCCTTACGGTCTCGCTCCACCAAAACAGCACTGGACATGCCACGCGATACTGCCTCGATAGATAAACCACCACTACCTGCATAAAGGTCCAAGACGCGTCCACCTTCAAAGTAGGGACCAATCATGTTAAAAATAGCTCCCCTGACCTTATCCGAAGTAGGTCTTGTCGTCTTTCCTTCTAGTGTCTTGAGGGGACGTCCCCCATAGATTCCTGATACGATTTTCATACCGTTTATTATACCAAATTATAGTCAAAAAGAGAAAGAAAACCGAACCTTACGGTTCGATTCTCTACAAAATATTTTCGTAAGTATCACGGACTTCTTGAGGCCAAACACTTGTTTGCACCTCTCCGATATGTTTCTTGCGAAGTAGGAACATGGCCATACGAGATTGTCCAATTCCTCCACCGATTGTCAATGGGAATAAGCCATTCAACAAGGACTTGTGCCATTCCAATTCCAAGCGGTCTTCATCACCTGTGATTTTCACCTGACGGCGAAGAGTTTCTTCATCCACACGGATTCCCATAGAGGACAACTCAAAGGCTCCACCCAGGGATTCATTCCAGACAAGAATATCACCATTTAGACCCTTGTAGCCATTTTCAGACTCACTTGTCCAGTCATCGTAGTCTGGTGCACGTCCATCGTGCGGTTTACCGTCTGGTAATTCACCACCAATACCAATCAAGAAGACAGCACCAAATTCTTTACAGATAGCATTTTCACGTTCTTTCGGAGTCAAGTCTGGGTAGCGTTCTACCAACTCTTCTGTGTGGATAAAAGTGATTTGTTTTGGCAAGATTGATTCGATGTCATAGCGGGCTTCAACAGCTAGCTCAGTAAGACGAATAGCCTTGTAAATCTTCTCCACTGTTTCTTTAGATAAGCGATGTTACGCTTACCATTTGGGATAACTTTCTCCCAGTCCCACTGGTCAACATAAACAGAGTGGGTCGCATCCAGCGAATCTTCGTCTGGACGAAGGGCCTTCATGTGGACGAAGAGACCTTCACCCTCACCGAAACCAAAACGTGCCAAAGTATGGCGTTTCCATTTAGCAAGAGAGTGCACCACTTCATAAGTAGCATCAGGGATTTGGAGAACCTTGACCGATACGGCATTCTCCACACCCGATAGGTTATCCTGCATCCCGTCTCCAACCCTACTCAAGATAGGACCTTGAACTTCGACAACTTCTAGTTTGTCTTTCAAATACTGGGTAAAAGTGTTTTTGACAAAGGAAATTTCTTCTTGTTGATGAATAAAACTTTTCTTCATAAACTACTCCTCAAAAAATTAATTAAAAGCATTATACACCTATTTCCAAGAAAAGAAAAGAGCAAATACGAAAAAATCAGTGCTCCTTCGAACACTGATGTTAGGGACCTTCTAGTCATTGCGACCGAAGATACGTAGAATACTTAGGAAAAGATTGATAAAGTCAAGATAGATACTGAGAGCCATTGACACAACCCAACCTGTCGCTACACGACCTTGTGATTGCTCATAGGCATAGCGAATTTTTTGGTTGTCCCAAGCAATCAGCCCTGAGAAAACCAAAACCATGGCTACGCTAATCATATAATCAAAGAAACCACTAGCCAAGAAAATATTAACTACCATGGCAATCAGCAAACCGATAAGAGCCGCCATCATCGCTCGACCAAGCCCGCTCAAGTCTTTCTTGGTGAACATACCAACTGCTGCCATGACAAAGAAGAGAAGGGCGCTTGATACAAAGGCAGACAAAACCGTACCTGGAGTATAGAAGGCCACCACAAAACTGAGGGTAAGCCATTTAATACTGAGTAAAGCAAAAATACTGGAAGAGCCGCTGGGCTATTCTTTGAAGCCATACTACTGGCAACGAAAACCAAGGCCAACTCCGCAAAAGTAGCAATGGTCAACCAGAGACGCCCCTGCATCAAAAAGTAAACCAACTGAGACTGAAAGACCGTCAACATAAGACCTGATACCAAAGCAGATAGTCCGATTCCCAGACCAACAAAGGCATAAACCTTAGCGTAAAATTGATTGAGACCTGCGCGGTCATGAATAGTAGTGTGATTCATCATTTCTCCTTTTCTATGAACATCTTTCCTTGATTATAACAAAGAAAGTTAAAATTAGCTTAAATGGAAAATTAAAATACCTGCTGCAACAGCAACATTCAAACTCTCCGCCTGTCCCTTCATACTAATGTGGACCAACTGGTCTGCACTTTCAGCCATGAGGTGACTAATTCCTTGCCCCTCATTTCCCATGACTAGTACAAAATTTTCTATAGGAGGCAGTTCTCTGTAATCAACAGAATCTTCAGATAGGGTTGTTGCCAGCACTGGGATAGCTTCCTCTTTGGTTTCCTTAAGAAGCGCTTGACTCGACATCCGGTAAATAGGCAGATGAAAATGACTGCCTTGCATCGAACGTAAGGTCTTGAGACTGTAAATATCTGCCGATTTATCTGAAACAATTACTCCAGTAAAACCTGCTGCATCCGCAGTCCGAATGATAGTTCCCACATTACCAGGATCTTGCACATCTTCCAAAAACAAGAACTTGCCCTGACTAAAGTCAACTTTTCCTACTTCTTCTTTTTGAACCACCACAACAATTCCCTGTGGAGTCTGAGAATCCGCCAAATCTAGCAAAATATCCTCTGACACCCAGATAGTTTGCGGAAAAGCAGCTAACTGATCTCGGTAATTTTCTAGGGCAAAGATTTTCTCAATCGTCACTCCAGCTTGGACAGCTTCTTCAAACAAGTGCCAGCCTTCAATCAAATAGGCAGACTTGCGGTATTTTTTTTGGTGTAATTTCTTGGCATTTTTTACCACAGAATTGGCTTTTGAGGTTATAATAGTCATAGAAATATTATAACACAATCAAAGGGGTTTGGTATGCAAAAGGTTAGAATGATTGCCCAAGGTAGGGTGCAAGGAGTCGGCTTTCGTTGGGGTGTTTACAGCTTAGCACTTGAAATTGGTGGCATCACAGGTCGAGTATGGAATAACGACGATGGCACAGTGGAAATTTTTAGCCCCAAGCAAACTCATCTGCTACCATGGCAAAATTTATCCAAGAAATCCGCAAAGGACCAACACCTTTTTCAAAAATCAGCTACTTAGATGTCAAACTAAGCAACTTTCCTCCCTACCCTGACTTTAAAATCGCAAATTAGGTCTCTAGAACTATTGTATATTTTGTAAAAAAACAGTAGAATAGAAAGGTATTATTTTTAAAAGAAGGAATGAACAAATTGAAAGCTATTAAACGTTTTGCCCTCTCAGCTATGGGAGTGGCTATGTTGCTAGTCTTAACTGGCTGTGTCAATGTCGATAAAACCACAGGCCAGCCAACAGGATTGGTTTGGAATACTATCGGAGCGCCTATGGCTGAAGCCATTAAGTACTTCGCCAATGACAAGGGACTTGGTTTTGGGGTTGCTATCATCATCGTAACTATTATCGTGCGCTTGATTATCTTGCCACTTGGTATCTACCAATCATGGAAAGCAACTCTGCACTCTGAAAAGATGAACGCCCTCAAGCACGTCCTTGAGCCACACCAAACGCGTCTCAAAGAAGCAACGACTCAAGAAGAAAAACTCGAAGCCCAACAAGCTCTCTTTGCCGCTCAAAAAGAGCACGGTATCAGCATGTTTGGTGGTGTAGGATGTTTCCCTATTCTCCTTCAAATGCCTTTCTTCTCAGCTATCTACTTTGCTGCCCAACATACTGAAGGTGTTGCTCAAGCAAGCTACCTAGGAATTCCTTTAGGTTCTCCAAGTATGATTTGGTTGCCTTCGCTGGTATTCTTTACTATCTTCAATCGCTCCTTTCACTTCACGGAGTAGAAGATGAAATGCAAAGAGAACAAATCAAGAAAATGATTTACATGAGCCCACTCATGATCGTCGTCTTCTCCCTCTTCTCACCAGCTAGTGTCACACTTTACTGGGTTGTCGGTGGTTTCATGATGATTCTCCAACAGTTTATCGTCAACTATATCGTTCGTCCAAAACTTCGCAAAAAAGTCCGTGAAGAACTAGCCAAGAACCCACCAAAAGCACGTGCTTTCTCTACACCAAGTGGACGAAAAGACGTTACTCCTGAACAACCAACTGCTATCACAAGCAAGAAAAAACAAAAAAATCGCAACGCTGGAAAACAACGTTCTAGATAAAGCTACGTAAATTATCCAATAATTAAAAAACGAATGAATGATAAATAGTTTTCATCAACTAGATATCATCATTCGTTTTTATTATCTACCGTTACATCTTATACTAATCGAAAACGTTAAATAGTTTAAAAGCTCACATATAAAAACTATTCAATCATAAATTAATAAGTAAATCACTATGATTTAATACAGTTCACAGTTATTAAAACTTCTGCTCCCTCGTCTCTATTTCTAAGCTCAACTCGGCCTTTGTGTAGTTTTGCAACTCTACATACAAAACTAAGTCCAATACCATAATGTTGCTCTTTATACGATCTAGCTTTATCCATACGATAAAAGAGCTTTCCAAAATTAGTTAAAACTTCCTCTGGAAATTCAGAGCCATTATTCCATATACCTATTTTCAATTCTTTCGCCTCTTGCTCTACCCTAATTTTAATTTTAGGATTCTGTTTATCTGCATACTCCAAAGCATTTGTTAAAATATTTTGTATGGCACGAATCAGAAGAGATGGATTTACATAATAGTTTTCAGTTCCTTTCACATTTTGTTCAAAAGAAAACTTCATCTGATTTTTTATCAAAAAAGAGACTTCTTTCTCTAATTCATTGATAAAATCTGAAGAGGAATATTCCGTCCAACCTGTATCATCATAATAGGTTTTAGAATAGTGAATCAATTGATTGAAATAATCTAGTAACTGTTGACTAGCTCTTTCTATATCTGCTAAGCATTCTTGAGATTGGTCGTTTTCAGTTATCGCCTGCAAAAATTCCACATTCCCCCTAATAATGGTTAAGGGAGTCTTTAAATCATGAGAAGCTGCTGAAACCTGAAACATCAAATCTTCTTTCTGCTGTTTCTCATCAACTATTAATTGTCGAATTCTATCTTGCATCACAATAATCCGATTTCCTGTCTCACGAAATTCTTTAACCGTTAATCTTTCTGTACATTCCCTCTCCAACCATATACTATTTTCATAAATCAAAGTCATTTCATAACTCAGTTTTTTCAACAATTTTCCAATGTGATAACTTATTAGAATAATCAATAAAACGCAAATATATATCCATGATGACACATTAAAAAAGATTGATAGAACACCACTATTGTTTAGAGGTTTCCCATCTTCATTTATTTCTATAGATACTGAAGCTAAGGGAATAAGATAGGCCATTAGTAAGCCAAGACTAAACTGCCAAATAATTCTCCAACAGGTTTCTCGAATTAATTGTCTAAAACTTTTGATTCTACCCATTGATATCCCCCACCGTACAAGGTTTAATTGGATTTAATTGATAAGGTTTCAGCTTTTGACGAATTTGATAAATGTACTCTGAAACCGAACGTAAAAGCGCTTCTGAACTTTGTGGATATAGATAATTATAAATTTCCTCAATAGAATATATTTTACTTGGGTTGCTTGCCAAAAGATTCACTATGTCAAATTCCCTCCTTGTCAGAGCAATCTTATCATCGTTTACAAATAGTTCCTTACTATCCGTATATAGTATAAGCTTCCCAATCTTTATTTGATGAACATTTCCTTTAATCCGTTCTTCACGACGTAAGTGCATTTTAACACGTGCTAACAATTCTTGCATACTAAAGGGCTTCATAATATAATCATCAGCACCTGCATTAATTCCAGCTACTAAATCTTCATCCATATCCTTGGCAGTTATAAAACAGATAGGAACAGTTATCTGCTCGCGAATTATCTGACAGATTTCTAAACCACTAACAGGCATCATAATATCTAATAGAATCAAGTCAAAGCCTGTAAAATCACAAAGATCAATCTCTTCTATCTTATTTCGTATGACTACTTCATATTTTTCATATTCTAGTACTTTTTTTATTAGGCGAAGAATAGCAAGATCATCATCTACCACCAAAATTTTATAAGCCATAACTCACCCTCCTGAATATATTATAGCACTAACTGAGAAAAAGACAGGATAACCCCTGTCTTTAGCCTACATTTTTTCCTATAAGTATCAATGTAGCAAATAGAAAAACAATTAATAACCAAACTATTTGTATCCCTAAGCCTTGCCACACTGGATAATAAAGAGACAATGGATAGGTATAAAAACAATTCATACTAGCCAGTAATGGTAAATTTCTAAAAAAAGAACTGAATTGTAATAACATTTGCCCCAACCCCAATAAAAGGGATAAACTGATTCCCAAAAATTAAGATAAAAGACTGGGAAATAAATACAAAAATACCACTTAAAAGAGAGAAGGTTAGAATAGAAATACAAGCTGGAAATAGAATTGTTAGAACATGTTTAATATCGCTCAACAGATTGATATTGTAGTATCCTTGGGCGAGTAGTATACATAATGATATTACAGCAACCAATAATACAATTTCCATACATAATACAATAGCTAGTTTACAGATTATAAATTTCAAACGATTTGGACATGTAAGAAAACTGGTACGAAGGCTAGAACCTGTAAATTCTTGACCTATAAATAGAACCGCTAGACTAACGAAACCTGCCTGTCCTAAATAGAGACTTTGCAGTAGCTGTTCCAAAACAAACTGTAGGATCAACTGGTCTGGCTTACTATTTAAAAAAATAACCATCGCCGGAACACACAGTAATAGAGCACCTATAATCAACCAGTGCCAAGGATTCATCATAAACTTGAGATACTCACTTTTAAGTTGCTCTTTCAACTCATTTACCTCCTCCAATATCTGACTTAAGTAAGCGGTAAATTGCTAAAGCCAAGAATGAGAAGTTCCAACAAAGTAAAAGTAAAATATGTTGCAAACTATTATGTTCTAACATTTGAGGAGATGTAGCAATCAATCCTTGCCCCAATGCAACTGGGAGAAATTTTGCAACCGATATATAGTTTGCTAAGAATGTTCCTAAATTGTAGACTTGAGGAAGCAAAAATAATAGAGGAACAATGGCTGTTTTAAATGTTAAAGCCATAATATAGGCTAGCAGTCCCAACAAGGTCCAAGCTATACTGGCTAAAAATATATAGAACCAAACTGTTCCATTTAGTGAAAAAAGCAATAAGCCATCTTGTCCTAAAACATAATGTGTCATGTTAATCGTCAGGAATATTGATAGAAAGGAAATGAAAAAAGAAAATACAAGCCAAACTAATGTTTTTGAAACTAGGAAAGTACCTCGATTTGTAATAGAGAGGAGGCTTGTACGAATAGCAGAGCATTTATACTCCTCGGCTCCGTAAATTGAGCCTAGGATAATCATAATAAAAACACCAAATAAAGTGACATCAAAACCTAAAAATTCAATAGGAGGTATGGCCTCTGCTAAATCTGGATTTGTCTCTGGTGTAGCATGGATACCAACTGAAACAATTTGAGAAGCACCAATATTTGCTAAAAACGTTTGAAATACCAGTATCAAGAATAGTACGACATGAGTAGCTCTCTTATAAAGTAATTTCAATATTTCAGAATGAAGAGAGTAAATAAGTGCCATGTCACTTTCCTCCCTCTGTTAAACTAAAGAAGACTTCCTCTAGTGAAGAAAGATTTTTCATCACTTCTTGTAAAGTCCCTTTTATAAGAACTTTTCCTTTATTTATGATAACTACATCATCTGTTACTGCTTCCACTTCCGATAATATATGAGATGATAGCAAGACTGTCTTCCCTTCTTGAGCTTGTTTTTTTATAAACTCTCTAAACCACCGAATTCCTCTTGGATCCAACCCATTTGTCGGTTCATCCAATATCAGATATTGAGGATTTCCTAATAGAGCTGTTGCAATTCCCAAGCGTTGTCCTTCTCCTAATGATAATTTTCCAATTTTAGATTTTTTCTTATGACTAATGTCCACCATATCCAAGACTTGCTCAATTCGCTGACTGGATATCCCATTACTAGCAGCAACTATTTTCAAATGTTGATAAACAGTCCGATCATCAGGAGCTCCTACACTGTCAAATGAAGCTCCTACAGTCTTTAGAGGAAATTTTAATTCCTTATAAGTTTGATCTCCAATTTTGGTAAGACCAGATGTTGCTTTGTCTAATCCTAATAAAATACGTAAGGTTGAACTTTTACCAGCTCCATTTGGACCCAAGAAAGCAGTCACTCTACCTGCTTTTGCTTCAAAAGAAATATCTTTTAAAATTTGAGTTTGGCCATATGACTTACATAAATGTTTAATGGTAATACTTTGTTCCATGATGTTCTCCTATTCTATTTAATATTTTCGAAAGTAACTATATCTTACACATTCATTTTTCGGATTTTTTTCAGAATTTAAAAATCTTTAAAATTTTGTATCATTTAATTATCTAGATTTGTGTAAACTTAAAAGCCCGATGTCTCCATCAGGCTTCTTTATTATATTATCCATGTACACGTTTCATATAGTCTTGATAACTTTCGGTATCCATGAGTTTTTTAGCGTTTTTCACGCGATCTGCTGTTGGTGGTTTGACCCCTTCGAGCGAATAAGGGATTCCCAATTCACGCCATTTGAACTCACCCATAGTGTGATAAGGTAGAATTTCAAACTTATCAACATTTTTGAGGGTCTTAACGAATTTCCCAAGTTCAATCAAATCATCATCTCTGTCTGTCAATCCTGGAACTAGCACGTGACGAATCCAGACAGGTTTTCCAATATCTGATAGATACTGGGCACAGGCCAAGATATTTTTATTGGTTTGGCTAGTAACAATCTTGTGCTGTTCTTCGTTGATTTCCTTGATATCTAAGAGAACCAAGTCAGTGACAGCCATGAGTTTGTCAAACTTCTCAAGGTAACGTGGTTTATTACGGAATGGAAGGGCACAGGTATCCAAGGTACAGTGGATTCCTTGTTCTTTGGCCTTGGTAAAGAGGGCAATTAGGAAATCAATCTGCAAGAGAGCTTCTCCTCCACTGACTGTAATACCACCCTTATTCCCCCAGAAACCGCGGTAGCGCAAGGCCTCTGTCAAGACATCATCTACCGTCCGTTCACGTGACTTATTGGACTCCATAGCCCAAGTGTCCGGGTTGTGGCAGTACTGGCAACGCATGTGACAGCCCTGCAAAAAGACAATAAAGCGAATACCAGGCCCATCTACTGACCCAAAGCTTTCTGTCGAATGCACCATTCCTGTCACTTGTCCATAATCAATTGTTTCTTCAGACATATCGTTACCTTCCTTGAAACGTTTTATAGTTTTATTATATCACGACTTGAAAGAAAAACAAGATTTTTGCCTATTTTTTAGAAAGCAATCTGTTTTTCAATTTCATTTTCAATTACTTATCATTTTATTCTTCAAAATCAAAGCCATACAAGGTTGCAAAGTAGTCCTCAGGGCGCTCTGCACGGCGGATTTGACGGGCTTTGCCTTCTTCAGTATAGAGGATTTCCGCAGAACGAAGTTTGGCATTGTACTGGTAGCCCATTGAAAAACCGTGAGCACCTGTATCATGAATTACCAGCAAATCACCGATTTCTGTATGAGGCAGTTCGCGATTCACTGCAAATTTATCATTGTTTTCACAGAGTGAACCAACCACATCTACCACTTCAGCTGGTCCATCTGGATGGGTCACGTTAGTAATATGGTGGTAGGCTCCGTACATAGCTGGACGCATAAGATTGACTGCTGATGCATCCACACCCAGATAAGTACGGTAAGTTTTCTTCTTATGAGTGACTCTTGTGACCAAAGCACCGTGAGGGGCTAGCATAAAACGACCCAATTCAGTGAAATTTTGACCTCACCAAGACCTGCTGGCGTAAGGACCTCTTCATACACCTTACGAACTCCCTCACCAATTAAGGCAATATCGTTCGGCTCCTGGTCTGGACGATAGTTGACACCAATACCGCCAGAAAGATTGATAAAGTCTAGCGAAATGCCCAACTTTTCCTTGATTTCAACAGCCAATTCAAAAAGCTGACGAGCCAACTCTGGATAATAGAGATGGGTTACGGTATTGGACGCTAGGAAGGAGTGAATCCCAAAAGTCTTGGCTCCTTTTTCCTTCAAGATGGCAAAAGCTTCAAAGAGCTGATCCTTGGTCATGCCAAACTTGGCTTCTCCAGGATTGTCCATGATGTCTGTCCCCAGTTCAAAAACGCCTCCAGGATTGTAACGACAAGAGATGATTTCTGGAATACCTGCTGCACGCTCTAGATGTTCAATATCTTCAAAGGCATCCAAGTTAATGGTCGCACCCAATTCACGCGCATAGGCATATTCCTTATCTGGCGTGTTATTTGAAGAGAACATGATCTCAGAACCAGGGAAATTCAATTTATGACTCATCAAAAGCTCCACATAACTAGAGCAGTCCACGCCACAGCCTTCCTCTTGGAGAATTTTCAAAATAACTGGGGTTGGAGTAGCCTTAACTGCAAAATATTCCTTAAAGCCCTTGTTCCACGAAAAGGCTTGGTTGACGGCTCTTGCCTTCTCACGAATTCCCTTCTCATCATACAAGTGAAAGGGAGTCGGGAACTCGGCAACAATCTTTTCCAAGTCTTCTTTATTGATAAATGGTGTTTTCATAAGTTTCCTTCTATTCTATTTGCAAAGAAAGGCTGGGACAATCGTTCCAACCTTTAGTTCTATCTCTTATTTATCTTCGTCAAAGATATTGCCAATCTCAACATCGATGGTTTGGTTCTTGACATCAATATTGGTTACCTTCAAGAGTGACTTGTAGTCAAACTGCTTTTCGCGTTCTTCTTGAGCATTATCCGCAAAGACCGCTACACCTGCCAATTCTGAATCAAACTCACGCAAGAGGCTGATCATCCCATTGACAGTTCCGCCACCTTTCAAGAAGTCATCCACAATCAAGACACGGCTGCCTGCCTTGAGACTACGTTTTGAAAGGAACATTTTCTCAATGCGGTCACCACTTGAACCTGAAACATAGTTGACGCTGACAGTTGAACCTTCGGTAATTTTCAGGTCACGGCGCACAATAACAAAAGGAACATTGAGGATATTGGCAACTGCATTTGCAAGAGGAACACCCTTAGTCGCTACGGTCATAACCGCATCAATTTTTTGGTCCATAAAGCTCTTGGCAATAATGCGACCAATATTTTTCAAGATAGCTGGTGTGCTAAGCAAATCAGACAGGTAGATATAGCCGCCTGGCAAGATACGGTCACTTTCTGACAACTTGGCACGCAAGTCCTCAACCATTTCCTTGGCATCATGGCTTGAGATTGATGGTGTGAAAATGACACCACCACCAGCACCAGTTACTGTCTGGATATGACCGATTTCAATTTCCTCAAAGGCGCGTTTGATAATGACGATATCTTCTGAGATAGATGATTTAGCAGATTCATACTTTTCAGCAAAAGTATTGAGACTAGTTAGTTTATAAGGATTATTAATCAAATAGTTGGAAATGACAACCATCCGATCACTTCTTCTTAATTTCATTTCTATTTCCCACTTCATTTAATTTTGATATTTTATCTATTATACCATATTCACATAAAAAAACGAACATTCTTATCCTAAAAATGCTCGTTTTTTTCTTAAATTATTAATCTAAATCTGGTTTATAGAAGGAACGATTGTCCATAGCGAAGATTTTATTGGTCATCTCTCCTTTATCTACCAAAGCCAGAGCTGTTGACATCATCATCATGCTTGCATCCAGATTATCAATCATATGGATAATCTCTGCTTCCATAATGCGTGGACGGACTGGACTTCCATACTCAAGCAAGCCGTGGTGACTGAGGATGACGTGGCGAAGCAGAACGACTTCTTCCTTGGTATCATCGATGCCGAGTTCCATCACTGTCTTGGTAATTTCACTATCAATCAGAGCGATATGTCCAAGAAGATTACCTCGTACTGTGTACTCGGTCTGGTCTGGCCCCGTCAACTCGATGACCTTAGCCAAGTCATGCAACATAATCCCAGCATAGAGCAGACTCTTATTGAGCTGAGGATAAACCTCGCTAATAGCATCTGCTAAACGCACCATAGTTGCCGTATGATAGGCCAAGCCCGTTTCAAAGGCATGGTGGTTGGTCTTGGCAGCTGGATAGGAGTAAAATTCCTTATCATACTTAGTGTAAAGATTTCGGACAATCCGTTGCCAAACAGGATTTTCAATTTAAAAATCATTTGCGACATATAGTCACGGATTTCCTTGACATCAACTGGCGACTTAACCTTGAAATCAGCTGGATCATTGGGTTCGCCCGGTTGAGGCAGGCGAAGAGTAATTTGATTGACTTGAGGGGTGTTGTTATAAACTTCTCGGCGTCCTTTCATGTGGACAACCTTACCTGCGGTAAAGGCCTCAATGTTATGAGGTTGGGCATCCCAGAGCTTCCCATCAATCTCGCCACTATCATCTTGGAAGGTAAAGGCTAGGTAGTTTTTCCCAGCTCTAGTTTGCCTCAGGTCAGCTGATTTGATTAGATAAAAACCTTCAAACAGCTCATCTTTTTTCATGTGACTAATCTTCATATTCTTCCTCATTTTCTTGGAAATGGAGTAGATCAAGCGCAGGCTCACCTTCTGATAACTCAATGTGACGGAGCGTCCGCTCGATAGCTGTGGTACGACGGTTTAATAATTCATCAATATTGCCAGAGGCATGTTGGAGATGTTTTTGTGCCTTGACCAAGATGCCACCAAACTTGCCAAACTCGGTCTTGACGCTGGCAAGGGTCTTACTGATATGGTCGGCACTCTTTTGGATATTGAGGGTTTTGAAACCAACCGATAGGGAGTTGAGCAGAGCTGACAGGGTACTTGGACCCGCGACAATAATCTGCTCTTCCCGTCTCAAATCATCAAAGAAGACCGGATTGCGGACGATTTCTGAGTAGAGACCTTCTGTCGGAACAAACAAAACTCCAAAATTGGTAGTCCAAGGCGGTGCTATGTACTTGCTCTTGATATCCTTGGCAAAGCGCTTGACGCTTGCTAAGAGCGACTTACGACAGCGTTCAATCTCATCCTTGTCCCCTGCCTCATAGGCTTCTTCTAAGCGGTAATAATCAGCCAGTGGAAACTTAGAGTCAATTGGTAGGTAGACGTATTCCTGGTCGCCTTGTCCGGGTAACTTGATGGCATACTCCACTCGTTCACTAGAGTTTTCAACCGTTGCGTATTCTCGTTCATACTGGGCAGGGGTCATGATGTCCTCAATAATTTGTCCCAGTTGCAATTCTCCCAGAATCCCTCGTGTTTTGGTTCCAGAGAGAACCTTGTTGAGGGCTCCGACATCGCGGGCAACTGTCTGCATCTCTCCAAGACCACGATTGACAGACTCCAGTTGTTTGGAAACTGTCTCAAAGGAAGCCTGCAAGCGTGTCTGCAAAGTCTTTTCTAACTTTTCCTCGACCGTCTGGCGTATTTGTTCCAAACGTTGCTCATTTGATTCCTGCAAGGCTTGAAGCCGTTGGTCAGTCTTATCCCTGGTTTGGAGGAGATTATCTGTCATTTCTTGACGAACTTGAGTCAAGCCTTGGTGCAATTCGATTCGTACTTCTTGCAAACGGTCGCTGACAGCCACTTCCAAGTCTTTTTGATCCAACTGGCTGGCTTGTCTGGCTTGTTCAAAACGATAATCAAACTGGTCTGACAGATGATCTGCCTGATCCTCCAAGCTCTTACTTAGATGTTTTTCCTGCTTATCCTGCCTTTGCCAAATCAGAAAGATACCAGCTAGGTTGGCAAGCAATAATAGAACAAGTAAACTTTCCATCCTACCTCCTGTCCTTGCTATGCAGCACGACCACATAACCATCTGGGCAAGTCACCGACACTTCCCTATCTATATATTCGTTAGAAGCGTACACTTTTTAAAGAAAAAATTTTCCTCTGTCAACTCATACTTGGCACCAAGAATAGTCAGCTGGCTATCCCGAACTGGCATAAAAGCTAGATAGTCGTAGTCTGAACGTGGTTCAAGCTGACTGGTCCCTTCTGGACAATAGGCAAGCAAATTTTGCCCATCTTCAATCGCTATCTGGCGCATATAAGGTGCCAACTTGGGATTGCTAGGCAGAAAGACATTGGCCAGCATATGATCAATACGACCACCTAAAGCGCCAAAAATAGTAACCTGAGCCTGAGGATTTTGCTCAAAGATGGTTAAGAGAGCCAATTCCAGATCTGTATCATCTTTTTCTGGTCGGGCTTGAACAAAATGCTGGGCACGCTTTTGAATCACCTGTCGCTCTTCTGCAGTGACAGAATCAAAATCTCCAACTGCTAGAGTAAGAGGCAAGTCTTCCTCCAAAACCCAGAGCGAGCCTCGATCCACACCGACAAAGCTATCAAAGTCCGTCCGATAATGACCGCGGTCTCCGCCTGCAAAAACGGCAACCTTAGTCCAGTTGTTTTCTGAGAGTTTGTACTCGCTCATTGACATCTCCCTTAAAGACATAGGAACCTGCTACAAAAACAGTCGCACCAGCTTCTTTGGCTTGAGCAATCGTTTTATCATCAATCCCACCATCCACTTCGATTTCAAAGTTCAAATCTTTCCTTACGAAGTGCAACCAACTCACGAACCTTATCCATGGTTTCAGGTAGAAAAGCTTGTCCACCGAAGCCAGGGTTAACTGTCATAACTAAAACTTGGTCAACTAGGTGAAGCACGTGCTTGATAGCTTCAACAGGCGTACCAGGATTGATGACAACTGATGGCTTGACACCGAGTGAACGAATTTTTTGGAGGGCACCATGAATATGAGGCGTTGCTTCCACATGAATGCTAATGATATCCGCTCCTGCACGCGCAAAGTCTTCTAAATGATGCTCAGGATTAGCTACCATCAAGTGGCAGTCAAAGACCATCTTGCTATGAGGGCGAAGAGCTTCGACCACACCTGCACCAAAACTGATTTGTGGCACAAAGTGCCCATCCATGATATCGATATGGGCATATTCTGCCCCAGTTGCTTCTAGGCGTTTGATTTCACGTTCAAAGTTGGCATAATCTGCTGCCAGAATTGACGGAGCAATCTTGTATTGAGACATAGGTTTCTCCTTATTTTGGAATTTTTTTGCTGACCTTTTGATAGGTTTCTCTGCGATTTTCAATTTCGCTAAGGAATTGCAGGTAGTTGTCAAAACGGAAGCTGGCAATAGTACCTTCTTCCACTGCTGGCTTGACTGCACAAGACGGCTCATGGGTATGGGTACAGGTACGGAATTTGCAGTCTCGGCTAACACTAGCAATCTCTGGAAAGGTCTGATTGAGGTCTTCCGCCGTTGATACTTCATAGTCCAAGGATGAAAAGCCTGGTGTATCTGCGATTTTACCCCCATTAAGGTTGTAAAAACTAACAGCTCGAGTGGTATGGCGCCCGCGACCTAGACTGTCTGAGATTTCTCCTGTTTCAAGATTGAGGTCTGGTGCGATTTTATTGAGAAGAGTTGATTTCCCAACGCCCGTCTGCCCCATAAAGACTGTCACCTTGCCTGTTAACAAAGGCAGGAGTTCCTCTTTACTGGTCACAAAATCATAGCCGATGTCACCATAAGTCTGTTCATAAAAATCCAGTTCTCCTCTATCTTCCAACAAATCCATTTTGGAAATATAGACGATGGGATGGATACCCTTGTGTTCCAAGAGAACCAAGAAACGATCCAGCAAATTGCTGTTAAAATCAGGTTCCTTGACGGACATAATTACCACAGCTTGGTCAATATTGACAATGGGCGGACGGACCAGACTGTTTTGCGTTCGTGAATCTTGAGAATATAGCCTTCTGAATTTTCCTCGGCAGAGAAATCTACCCAGTCCCCAACGTAAGGAGTATGGCCTTTTTTACGGAAATTTCCACGCGCGCGTGTTTGATAGACCTGGCCATCACTCTCTACATAGTAGAAGCCTGCCAAGGCTTTAATAATTTGTCCCTGCATATTAGAGTCCTTGCCCTTTAAGCGCGTCTGCTAGACTGGCAAATTCTGCCAAGCTGAGAGCTTCCCCACGCACACTTGGTGACAAGCCTGCCTGATCCAAAGCCTTGGTCAGCTTGTCCTTGACCTCTTCAGTCTTGCCAAAGTAACCTGTCAAGTTATTCCACAAGGTCTTGCGGCGATGGGTGAAACTTGCCTTGGCAACCTTAAAGAAGAAGTTCTCGTCTTCCACTGCTACAGCTGGTTCTGGACGGCGCACCATTTTCAAAATAGCTGAGTCCACATTTGGCGCTGGCACAAAGACCGTACGAGGCACGATAAAGGCAACCTTGGCTGTCATATAATACTGCACCGCGATCGACAAGCTACCGTAGGCCTTGGTGTTTGGCTGGGCTGAAATGCGGTCTGCCACTTCTTTTTGCATCATGACCACAAACTCACTAAAAGGAATGCCACTTTCAATCAAGTGCATGAGAATAGGCGTCGTAATGTAGTATGGCAAGTTAGCCACTACCTTAATTGGCAAATCAGGATTTTTGAAATTCTGGATATGTTGCGCCAAATCAACCTTAAGAATATCCTCGTTGACTACGGTCACATTGTCAAAATCACGCAAGGTATCTGCTAAAATCGGTACCAAACGGTGGTCAATCTCAAAGGCCATGACTTGAGCCGCACGCTCAGCCAAAAACTCCGTCAAGGCACCAATCCCTGGCCCGATTTCGATAACATTGACCTGGTCATCAATTTCAGCCGTATCCACGATCTTTTGAAGGATATTAGTATCCGTCAGGAAATTTTGCCCAAAGGATTTTTTAAAGGTAAAACCGTGACGCTCTAGCACTGCCTTGGTCACGCTATAATCTGCAATTCTCATCTATTCTCTTTTCTATTATCTGTTACTTCTATTGTAACACATTCCCCTTGTATTTGGGGTTTGCTTAACTATTCTCATAAGATTTCATAGCTTCTTCCACTTCTGCCAAGGTGACTCCAAACAACTCTAAGCGCTTGAGGAGTTGCTTGCCGTTGGAATAGCCAATTCGGAGAGCCTCTCCTAGATATTCTCGTCGCTTACGGCTGTCTGCCCCTGCTAGAAAACCAAGGCGAATCAAGTCGCTACGACTGATATCAAACTGACTCTCATGTTCAAATTGTTCTGTAATCTGAGCTAGAGCCATTTTCAGGTCTTCATAGCTGGCATGCTCAATTCCCAGAGAACGGCCCTTGGTCTTGGACTTGGGAACAGCTTCATCTCGTTTGAGGAAGGCATGCTGAACTGTTGGAATAGCCGTCATAATCATACGACGAATCCGCTCCCCATTAAAATCTGGGTCTGTAAAGACAATGACTCCATGACGTTGGTGCAGGCGTTGAATCCGCTCTAGATCCTGGTCATTGATAGCAGAACCTCGTGTCTCATAGGTCTCTACATCGAAATAACGTTTGAGATTGGCCGTATCATCACGCCCTTCAACCACGATGACTTGGGAAATTTTCTCTTTCATTACTTGCTGTCCAATCCAAAAATTCGTTCTGCATTTGCAGTTGTTGCCGCCGCTAGCTCTTCTGCCGTCATGCCACGCAAATCCGCGATAAAGTCCACTACATAGCGAGTGTAGGCTGTTTTATTTTCACGCCCCCGTTTAGGAACAGGAGCCAAGTAGGGAGCATCCGTTTCCACCAAAACCTTGTCCAAAGGAAGTTCTCTAGCAGCTTCTTGGATATCAGTTGCCTTCTTGAAAGTCACCACTCCTGAGAAGGAAATGGTCATACCAAGGTCCACAAACTTCTCTGCCCATTCAAGAGTTCCCGAAAAAGAATGCATGATACCACCTCGAGGACCAACGCCCTCACTTTTGATAATCTCATAGGTATCTTCCAGCGCATCACGAGTATGGACAACAAAAGGTAAATCCAAGTCCTTAGATAACTGAATCTGACGGCGAAAAACCTGCTCCTGCACCTCTTTTGGCGCTGTCATCCAATGGTAGTCCAAACCAATCTCACCTAAAGCAACAACCTTGGGATGCTTGAGCTTATCAAGCAAGTAGACTTCAATCTCCTCCGTGTAAGTACCAGCTTCTGTAGGATGCCAACCAATAGTTGCGTAGAGTTGGTCGTACTCATCTACCAACTCCAAGGCACGCTCAATCGTCGGTTTATCAAAACCAACTATATTCATCTGTGTCACACCCATCTCAGCAGCCAAGGCGATTTCCTCTGCCTCACGACCTGCAAATTCTTCTACATTCAAGTGTGTATGTGTATCAAAAATCATCTCTTCTAACCTCGTTTTCTATCTTCTATTATACCAAAAAACTGCCCTCTCTCCTCATCTGTACAAAATATTCTAAAATCCATCGTCCTCTCTTGACGCTATTTTCTCAAAGCAGTATAATAGCACTTATTGAAATTTTCAGAAAAGGAAAATACAATGTTTACAAAATTAAAACAGACTTTTATCGGTCGTCCTCTTAAGTCCTTAACAGAAGGCGAGGGAGGTCTGCTGGGAAAAATGCAGGCCTTGGCTATGTTGTCAAGCGACGCTCTATCTTCCATTGCCTATGGGCCTGAGCAAGTAGTCCTCGTCTTGGCTAGTCTCTCTCCTCTTGCGATATGGTGGAGTCTTCCTATCGGCCTCTTTGTTCTCCTGCTCCTAGCTAGCCTGACCGTCTCCTACCGTCAAATCATCCATGCCTACCCTCAAGGAGGAGGGGCCTATATGGTTACTCGAGAAAATCTATCTCCCGAACTTGGCTTAATTGCTGGAGGTAGTCTGCTGGTTGACTACATGCTGACTGTGGCGGTATCGGTGTCATCTGGAGCCGATGCTATCACAGCAGCTCTCCCCTGCTCTCCACCCTTACAACCTCCACATTTCCATTTTTCTAGTTTGTTTGCTTATGCTCTTGAATTTACGGGGCTTAAAAGAATCTGCCAGTTCACTGATGATTCCTGTCTATCTCTTTATCATCAGTACTGTCTTTCTCTTGCTCTATGGAATCTTTCAACTAGTAACTGGTTCTCTCAGCTATCAGGCAACTTCTCCTATCGGGCATGCTGTACCGAGTCTGTCTATCGTTCTCATTCTAAGAGCCTTTACCAGTGGTTCTGCCTCTCTGACAGGGGTTGAAGCTATTTCAAATGCCGTTCCCTTTTTCAAGGCTCCGAAAGAAAAGAATGCAGCTCAGACCTTGACCATCATGTCACTGATTTTAGGTTTTCTGTTTGCTGGTATTACCTTCCTAAACTACTGGATGGGAATTATGCCGCAACACGGAGAAACCATCCTCTCACAGATGGCTCAAGGTATCCTTGGTAATTCCTTCTTAGGCCACCTTGGCTATTATACCTTCCAATTCTCCACAGCCTTAATTTTGGCCGTAGCTGCAAATACCGGCTTTTCGGCCTTCCCTATGCTAGCTTACAATATGGCTAAAAACAAATACATGCCCCATCTCTTTATGGAAAAAGGAGACCGCCTAGGCTACTCTAATGGAATTTTAACTCTGGCATTTGGGGCTATGATTCTTCTTCTCATTTTTAATGGCAATACCGAACGTTTGATTCCCCTTTATACTATCGGGGTCTTCGTTCCCTTCGCCCTATCTCAGACTGGGATGATTCGCCATTGGAAAAAAGAAAAAGGGACAAATTTCTTAAAACCTGCCCTTGCCAATATCCTTGGAGCCATCATTTGCTACGCTATCGTGCTGATCCTGCTCTTTTTCCGTCTCAGTGATATCTGGCCTTTCTTCCCGATTATTCTCGTACTCACCCTACTTTTCTTGGCCATTCACAGTCATTACCAAAAAGTGGCCCAACAACTACGTCTCTATGAAGGCATCGAAAAACGTACCTACGATGGCAATCTTGTCCTCGTCCTAGTAGGAAATGTCACCCGAGTTAGCGTCGGAGCCATTAACTACGCTCAAAGTATCGGTGATGAAGTCTTAGCCATGCACATTTCTACTAAGGAAACAGCAGAGAAAGACCAAGAAATTCTCCAAGAATTTGCCGATTACTTCCCAACCATTACTCTGAAGAACATCAAGACCAGCTACCGCGACATCATCACCCCTACTGTCAAGTATGTCAAACGAATCTCTGAGGATGCCCAGAAAAAGAACTATACAGTCACTGTCCTGGTACCCCAGTTTATCCCTAATAAACCTTGGCAAAATATCCTGCACAATCAGATGAGTCTTAAACTCAAATACGCCCTTCGTTGGCACCAAGACGTCGTTGTCGCTAGCTACTCTTATCACTTAAAAGAATAAAGAAAAGGCCCTACCAGAAGCAAGAAGCGTCTGGTAAGGCCTTTTTCTGAATCCAGCCACTATGCTTATACTCAATGAAAATCAAAGAGCAAACTAGGAAGCTAGCCGCAGGCTGCTCAAAGCACTACTTTGAGGTCGTAGATGAAACTGACGAAGTCAGCTCAAAACACTGTTTTGAGGTTGCAGATAGAACTGACGAAGTCAGTAACCATATATACGGTAAGGCAACGCTGACGTGGTTTGAAGAGATTTTCGAAGAGTATTAACTGAAAAGCATGACTAGGAATATCATTGAATATGGTTAGCTAAATCTTCCTGAGCTTTTTTATTTGACTCAGCTTTTTCTTTCAGCCATTTTTCATAGAGTTCTTGGTACTGTTTAGCGGTTACTGGCTCTTTTTGCAATTCAACATATTTGTAGTTGTCCGCATTTCCCTTATGACCAACAAATGAGAATGGTCCTGTAAACGGTACAGTCTTACGGAAGATTGGGTTAGCTCCACCACTTTGAACTGGTAGGAAGAGGGCACTATCTGTCAACCAAGCTTGAGCTTCAGCATATTTTTCATAGCGAGCTTGAGTATCTGTGATTTCCGCATCAGCCTGATCCAAGAGTTTCTTGTAGTCAGAAAGACCAATCTTGTCCTTGACTTCCTTGTCTTTTCCTTCAGACAAGCCCATGTTTTTCAACTGAGAACCTGTCTCTGGATCAAGAATAGCTAGATAAGTCTTAGGATCTGAGTAATCTCCACCCCATCCTGATATGTCAATATCATAGTCTTTTTGTTCTGCTGTATCTGCAAAGTAGGTTGCTTGATCTTTTTCATCTGGAGAAAGTTGGATAACATCGATAACTACATTCTCCTTACCAAGGGTTTTCTTCCACTGTTTGTTTGAAAGATCCAGCCTGTTGCACATCTAACTTAGCAGTCTGGTCAACTGGCATATCCAAATGAATTGGAAAGGTTACTCCTTGAGCTTGCAGACTTTCTTTGGCCTTAGCAAACTTCTCTTTGGCCTTGTCAGGATTCAAAAAGGCTTGCTTACCATCGTTTAGGTTGATATTTGCCCAATCTTTACCGTAGTTGACAATTTTCTCATTGACAATGTCACCGAAGTTCTTATCGCCAACTTGAACAAAGTTACTTGGTGTAATCGTATTACGCAAGATACGGTCTGCTCCATCTTCACCATTTGTCTGTGCTGCATAAGCATGACGGTCAAAGGCAAAGTTGATAGCCTGACGGAAATCTTTATTTTGCATAGCTGCGCGTGAATCTGTCTTTTCCTTATCAGACTGTTTCATAGTCTGCTTGTAGCTTTGACGATTCACGTTGAAAAGATAATAGAAAGTAACTGAGTTTTGCGGTGTATAGGTAATCTTGTCCTCATTCCCCTTCTTGAGTTCAGCAAAGACTGAACTTGTTGGGAAGATACGACCATCTGTATAGTTACCATCCAAGAAACCTCTAGCAATGCTGTCTTGGTCAGAACCGTCAAAGAAAGAGAGTTTCACTTTCTCGATTTTAACATTGTCCTTATCCCAGTAATTAGGGTTTTTATCAAATTCAATCAAAGATTTTGATGTGAAGGATTTAAACAAGTAAGGACCATTTGACAAAATACTTGATGGTGTCACACTTCCAAAGTCATCTCCCTGAGACTTCAAGAAGGCTTCATTTACAGGACTAAGGATACTTGCTGTTGTTTTAGAGTTCCAATAAGTCTCAGGTTGGTTGAGGGTGTATTGGAGTGTGTAATCATCCACTGCCTTAACACCAACAGTTTCAAAATCAGATGATTTCCCTTCAACATAGTCTGCTAGCCCTTTGATAGAGTCTTGCACCAAGTACAAGTTTTCAGCTTTTTTATCAGCCGCATACTTAAGACCAGTCACAAAGTCATGAGCGGTTACATCCGCATACTCTTCTCCTTCAGAAGTGTACCATTTTGCCCCCTGACGGATCTTATAAGTGTAGGTCAAACCATCTTTTGACACTGTCCATGACTCAGCCATAGATGGGAATGAGATTGCCATACTGGTCGTTTTCCAACAAACCATCAATCAAGTTGGTTGTGATACTAGATGTAGAGTCTCGGGTAGAGGTAATATAATCCAAGGTATCTGGGTTATTGACAAAGATATAAGAGTAAGTCTTGTCTGCATTACTTGATTGGGAAGACCCACATGCCGCTAGAGCTAGACCTGCTGTCAAAGCCATAGCTCCAAAAAGCATAACTTTTGATTTCTTCATGATTATTCTCCATTTTTACAGTATGTGAAATATTATACACTATTTGAGCAAAAATATAAAGCTTTTTGAACTTTTTTACAAAAATAAAAATCAGTAGACTCGAGTTCCTACTGATTTTTGATATAGTTCGTTTGGATTATGCAGCCAAAACTTTGCGTCCTTTACGACGACGAGCTGCCAATACGCGACGACCGTTTTTAGTTGACATACGGTTACGGAATCCGTGTTTGCGCGCACGACGAAGTTTACTTGGTTGATAAGTACGTTTCACGATGAATACCTCCTCATAGATTTTGTATTCGTTTAGCCGGCTATAAAGTGATCAGTTACTAAACATACTTTACTATTCTATCTGATTCTTTCACTTTTGTCAATAGCTCAAGGCAAATGTTTCCAGCTTTTTCGAATGTAAGCCCTATCTACGATACTGTTTCAAGAAACGAGTCATCTTTTCTTGGATTTGGGCCAGTTCATCAACACGAGGAAGGTAAACGATACGGAAGTGGTCTGGTTCCTGCCAGTTAAAGCCTCGACCATGAACCAAGAGAACCTTTTCCTGTTTCAAGAAATTAAGGACAAACTGCTCATCATCATCGATACGGTACATATTGCGGTCGATTTTAGGGAAGATATAGAGCCCAGCCTTGGGTTTAACCGCAGACAAACCTGGAATATCTTGAATGGCATTGTAGATGAAATTTCTTTGCTCGTAAATTCGTCCACCAGGAAGGAGCAATTCATCGACTGATTGGTGACCACCCAAGGAAGTTTGTACGACTTGTTGGGCCAAAACGTTAGAGCAAAGGCGCATATTGGACAGCATATTGAGACCTTCGATATAGCCTTTAACATGTGTCTTAGGTCCAGACAAGACCATCCAACCCACACGGAAACCAGCGATACGGTGAGATTTTGATAGACCATTCATGCTGACACAGAAAACATCTGGTGCCAAGCTAGCCACAGGCGTATGCACATGCCCATCCATTACCATGCGGTCGTAAATTTCATCCGCAAAGATAATCAAATCATTTTGACGGGCAATCTCAATAATCTCCAGCAAGAGTTCCTTAGGATAAAGGGCTCCAGTTGGGTTGTTTGGATTGATAAGAACGATTGCCTTGGTATTGGAAGTGATTTTTGACTTGATATCGTCAATATCTGGATACCATTCTGCAGCTTCATCACAGATATAGTGAACGGCATTTCCCCCAGCTAGGCTGACAGCTGCTGTCCAGAGAGGATAATCTGGCATTGGCACTAAGACTTCATCCCCGTTGTCCAAAAGCCCCTGCATGGACATGACAATCAGTTCACTAACACCATTTCCAAGGTAGATATCATCAATATCTACATTTGGGAATTTCTTCAGTTGACAATACTGCATGATAGCCTTACGGGCTGAGAAAATCCCCTTGGAGTCAGAATAACCCTCACTATCACGCGCATTCATAATCAAGTCATGAATGACCTCGTCTGGCGCTGTAAAGCCAAATTCTGCTGGATTTCCTGTATTCAGACGTAAAATCTTTTCTCCGTTTGCTCGCATCCGCATGGCTTCTTCCAAAACAGGACCACGGATATCATAAGCAACATGCTCTAACTTACTAGACTTGTTATATTCTTTCATCTTGTTTCCTCAATTCATCAGGATAGTAACATTATACCACTAGAAAGAGAATGCGACAAGTTTGCTGAAATGTGTTACTAGATTCGTATAGAAGAAAAACCTCACTAAAAGCGAGGTCAAGACAGGGAGATAGCAGGTATTTTGCCAAAGACAGATCACATACCAAAAGATAAACCTAGAAAAAGCAAGCCTAAAAAGGAGTCATAAAGAAGATTGAACATGAGGAAAAAGTCCCCCATATCATCAAGTAATCCCAACGCCCACTTCGTTTTGCAACTAGGAATAATACCAGATGGTAGAGTAAATGAAAGACTAAAAAGCCGATAAAACCTGGATAAAGAAGCGGAATCAGCTCTCTAATTGCCAGATCATGATAACTTCTAGCAAGACTGAAACTAGGATGATTCCATAATAAAGGAAATTTGAATTTTTTTTTTTTTGAAAAGAGTTTTTCATCATTCTCCCTCCCTTCACTTCTTTCCTGCTATCCTTTCTTTTATTTTATCATATATTTATATAGATTTTAAGCGCTAACATTCTTTTAAAAAATATCTTTTTTGCTTTACTTCTATAGTGAAAAGGTTTACAATTATAGTAAGAAAATTTCAGGAGGTTTCATTATGGCACAACGTTACCAAAATATCATGGTCGCAATCGATGGTTCTAAAGAAGCGGACTTGGCTTTTGTCAAGGGAGTTCATTCTGCTCTACGAAACGACGCTAAACTCACCATCGCACATGTCATTGACACACGCGCTCTCCAAAGCGTATCCACCTTTGATGCTGAAGTTTACGAAGAACTCCAAGTCGACGCTGAAAGTCTGATGAAAGAGTACGAAAAACGTGCTAAAGATGCTGGTGTGGCAGATGTTCATATCGTCATTGAAATGGGAAATCCAAAGACCCTACTGGCACGTACTATTCCCGATGCTGAAGAAGTGGACCTCATCCTCGTTGGCGCAACTGGTCTCAACGCCTTTGAACGCCTCTTGGTCGGTTCTTCATCTGAATACATCCTCCGCCATGCTAAGGTCGATTTGCTGGTTGTGAGAGAACAAGAAAAAACCTTATAATCACGAAGAAAAGGAGCCCCTAGCTCCTTTTTGTTTACGGTTTATTTCTCTCTTTATGGCGTTCATAAGCCTTGAGTTGGCGCTGCAGTTCCTTTTTAATAGCAGGTTCTGGAGCATATTTTTCTTCCCAATCATCTGGTTTTAAGATTTTATGGGTCACTGGATCAAAATGAGCCTTGCCATCTGGGAAAATTTTCCCCATATTGGCCTGATGGACAATATCAAAAATACGTTCTGGGTCCACCCCCATCAAGACAAAACTACCGTAGGTGAAGTAAAGCGTGTCAATCAAGGCATCCACCTGCCCTATCAAATCTTGCTGAGCAGGCGTCTTCTTAGCTACTTTATCTGCTGCCTTATCAAGGGCTTGATGAAGTTGCGATAGAGCTTGACCAAAATCCTCTTCAGAAGGGCTGGCAGCTCGAACAAACTCCACCAATTCTTCTATTTTAAAGCCAGCCCTGTGGGTTGCACCTTCTAAATCCCAAGCTCGAGGTTCTTCTTGGGTTCGTTCATCCATCATGTGGTGGAAGGTCTTGACCTTATTGAAATGATAGTCACGGCTGACAAAGACTTTTTCTGAGGCCAGAACACCAAAATGTTCCAGAGCCTTGTGGATTCCGTCTTGCTGATTGCTAGTGGTAATGTGCTTAGCCACTTCCTTGACACTGCTACTACCATTTCCCATAGCGACCGACATACCGACACCCGCCAGCATTTCTAGGTCGTTATCTGAGTCACCAAAGGCCATGACTTGGTTGAGATCAAAACCATATTCTTTCCCAACTCGGCGTATGCCTTCCAATTTAGAGTTTCCTTGATTGATGACATCTGCTGCAAAAGGATTACTACGTGTCAATTTCAAGTCTTCAAAATCAGCTGCCGCCTTCTCAGATTCTTCTGGCGTCATCAGCATCAAAACTTGGTAGATAGGCTGATTCATCAGGTGAAGCAGGTCTTCTTCCTTTTGGGGAACAACCTTGCTGACCATACGATTAAAGGAATGACTCACCGTCCGAGTTAAAACAGAGGGAACGAAGCGACTGATTCGTTGAGAAAAAGAACCCAAACCAAAGGACATGATTTTAGAACCCAACATGGCATCCTTGGTCCCTAGGGCAATCTCCTTGCCCTCTTTTTTAGCATAGGTAATTAGCTGGCGCAAATGTAACTTGGAAATAGGACTCGTGAACAAGACTCTGTCTTTATTAAAGATATACTGGCCATTATAGGTTACCGCAAAGTCCAGATCCAAATCGTCCATCAATTCCTTAACAAAAAAAGGTCCTCGACCTGTCGCTACACCGACAAGTACCCCTTGTTCTTTGACAATCTTAATCGCGTCCTTAGTGGATTTCAAAACACTCTTGCGATCGTTGACCAAGGTTCCATCGATATCAAAAAAAACAGCTTTGACTTCCATCCTATCCCAATCTCCCCTTTTGTGATACAATGATTATACCACATTTCAGAAAGAGTGAGTAAATCATGCCTAAGAAAATCCTTGTTTTACATACAGGTGGGACTATTTCCATGCAGGCCGATGCTTCTGGCGCTGTTGTGACGAGTTCAGATAATCCCATGAACCATGTGTCCAACCCACTTGAAGGAATCCAAGTCCACGCCCTAGACTTTTTTAATCTGCCAAGTCCCCATATCAAACCCAAGCATATGCTGGCCCTCTACCAGAAAAAATCAAAGAGGAAGCAGATAACTACGATGGAGTGGTGATCACACATGGGACCGATACTTTAGAGGAAACAGCCTATTTTCTTGATACCATGGAAGTCCCCCATATGCCCATCGTTCTAACAGGTGCCATGCGCAGCTCCAACGAACTCGGCAGTGATGGTGTTTATAATTATCTGAGTGCTTTACGGGTAGCTAGCGATGACAGGGCTGCTGACAAAGGAGTTTTGGTTGTTATGAACGATGAAATCCACGCTGCCAAGTATGTCACCAAAACACATACGACCAACGTCAGCACCTTCCAGACTCCAACACACGGGCCACTTGGCCTCATCATGAAACAGGAAATCCTCTACTTCAAAACAGCTGAACCTCGTGTTCGCTTTGACCTTGATCACATACAAGGCTTGGTCCCTATCATCTCGGCTTATGCTGGTATGACAGATGAGCTGATTGATATGCTGGATTTGGAACAATTGGACGGTTTGATTATCCAAGCCTTCGGAGCTGGTAATATTCCCAAAGAAACGGCTCAAAAATTAGAAAGCCTTCTACAAAAAGGAATCCCAGTCGCCCTGGTTTCACGATGCTTTAACGGTATCGCCGAACCTGTTTATGCCTACCAAGGTGGGGGCGTGCAGTTGCAAAAATCTGGTGTTTTCTTTGTTAAAGAACTCAACGCCCAAAAAGCCCGCTTGAAACTCCTCATCGCCCTCAATGCCGGACTAAAAGGACAGGCTTTGAAAGACTATATGGAAGGCTAAGTCTCTTCTCCAGAAAGCAAAATCAGGAAATCTTCACGATTCCCTGATTTTTTCTATTTACGTTTTCGTGTTGAGCGACGTTCTGTCAAACCATGAGGTAAGAGAACTTCACGTTCTTCCAACTCTTCCTTGTGCATAATCTTAGTCAACATACGCATACTAATGGCACCAAGGTCATAAAGAGGTTGGGCAATAGTTGTCAAGTTTGGACGGGTAAAGCGTGAGATTTGTGAATCATCACTAGTAATGATTTCAAACTCTTCTGGTACTGACACACCCTTATCAGCAAGGCCATTCAAGACACCTGCTGCCAATTCATCACCTGTTACAACTGCTGCAGTTGCATTTGATGAAATCAAGCGTTCTGCCAAGGCATAGCCATCTTCATAAGTGTATTTAGACTCAAATACCAATCCTTCGCTATAAGAAATACCTGCTTTTTTCAAGGCTTCCTTGTAGCCAACCAAACGAACCTTACCATTGATGTCATCCACTAGTGGACCGCTGACAAAAGCAATGCGCTCATTTTCTTTAGCAAGGTAGGTCACTGCATCAATCGTAGCTTGTTTGTAGTCAATATTGACACTTGGAAGCTGATGTTCTACATCCACTGTTCCCTGCAAGAACAACTGGTGTCCGAGAACGAGAAAACTCTGAACGAATTTTTTCAGTCAAGTGGTAGCCCATAAAGATGATACCATCCACTTGCTTAGAAAACAGTGTATTGACAACTGAAACTTCCTTGTCATCATCCTCATCACTATTGGCAAGGACGATATTGTACTTGTACATTTCAGCGATATCATCAATCCCTTTAGCAAGCGTTGAGAAAATAGCCATTGGTAATATTTGGGATCACGACACCGACAGTGGTTGTCTTTTTACTTGCAAGACCACGCGCCACGGCATTTGGACGGTAATCCAAACGATCAATCACCTCAAGCACTTTTTTTACGGGTATTCTCTTTTACATTCTTATTGCCATTGACTACACGGCTAACCGTCGCCATTGAAACTCCTGCTTCACGGGCGACATCATAAATCGTTACTGTATCGTCTGTATTCATTCCATTTCCTTTCTATATCATACCTCACGAGACTCCAAAAAAGAGACGGCATGAAAATTTCGTTTTCATGATTCTACTTATTCCATTTTATCACTATTTGTAAACACTTTCAAGCATTTTTTGAAGATTGTATGCGGTAGAATTTTTTAGAACGCCTAAATTCATACATTTTTTAGGAGAACGTCACCGAGTTTTATAAAAAGACTGAACAAATTTCTTGCTCAGTCTTGACATTGATACACTTATCAGGTATCATTAATTAAAGACTGAGTAAGAAGGACGAGTTCTTACTCGGTAAGGCGAGAAGTGTTAGCGCACTTTTCGTCTTTTTTTATTCGATTAATTTAAGTAAATTATAACACATTTTCACACACCACGCAAGCATTTTATGTTTGATTGTAGCACAAAAAGACCTTTTTTTACAAAGGTTATTGTTATATAACTTTTTATATACTTTGTTATGTACTTCTATTGTTTTTCGGAAGTATGATAACCTTTTTACTATCAGGGTAACATTGATATCTAGATGTATTTTTCTTTACCCGTTTTACTCATTCTTTTTTTAATGGTATAAGCAGAAACTTCTTCTAAAGAAATAAATTTTTCATAATCTTCTCTCCAGTTGCCAAAAAATAGATCCCTCAAAGAATCTTCATAATTCAAAACAATTATCCTACTCATCGTTTCAGCCCCAGTAAGAGTCCAATACATTCCTCTTTTTTTCATTCTATAAGTGACCTTACGATGCTGACTCTCCATTATCCCTATTCCTGCATGACTGAATCCTCTTTGTTCGGCTGGTTTAGTGTATTGGAAATTTCTCAATATTTTACTCTTGAACCTCTCAAATGACTCTTGTTCTTCTTCTGTTTCGATATAACTTTCAGTCGTATCCAGAACAGTTCTCATCAACTGCTTATCATGTTGCTTAATCGCCTGGAAAGCTCTATCTAATAGTTCTTCAGAGTAAAATTTTAGATAATTCTTCAACTCCTTATTTACATGGTACTCATCCCAAAAATGTTCATGCCGTTTAATTCGCAAAACCTTCGCAATTTCTTTGAAAACATAGGGTGTATATCCATGACCTCCATCAGAGTTCGTAATCAATAAAGTCTGATCCGTAACTTCGTAATTATTGAATAGATAATCAATAACCTGCTCCCTCACTAAGCGATTGTCAAGACCAATAAATTCCTTTTTGTCCTGGAGTTCAAATCGATTGCTGCCAACTTTTTGGCTTCCCGTATGGACTACAAAATGGGATAAATCGTAATGCTTATTATCCTTCTGTGTGTCACGTGCTTTGACCATTACACCATCACCCTCAATATAAATAACCTGGGCTTTTCTTTTGCTAACCTCTTTATTCTCTTCATAATATCGATAGCCTTCCCTTTCCTCCAATAACTTCTCACAAATTTTTACAGCTTTTACTACAATTGGCTTTGTGATCGAAATGTGATAAGTCAATTGGATCACCTGAGTTACTTTATCATATGGCATTAAAGTAGATAATTTAGCCACCTGATACATAAATTCCCATGAGAAGCGGACGTTCTTCTGAAGCCCTAACTTCTCATCTACTGGAATGACCCAATGATCTCCCTTTTTCCAACGTCTTCTTCTGAAAGTAAACTCTCCAAATGTAAAAGCGACGGTTCGCTCCATTGAATGAATACAGGTATAGCCCTTTGCTTTCATAACTGGAATCATCTCCTCATCATACCTAGAAACAAAGTTATAAAATTCTTTTGCATTTTGAAACAGCAATTGATTTTTTAGTTCTCTCTCATCAAAGAAAGCCATTCAGAATCCTCCCTTATTAAAATTACGCTTATTTTAATAAATTTTGACCTGAATGTTCAAATAATCCTTTGTTCTAACAAAAAAAGAGCCTATCTTTTCAGATAAACTCTTACTTGTCATACCAGGGTTTCTCTTTTTTACTAAAATAGGATTTGCTCATGTCAATAGTGAATATAGCCATTGGAATCAAAATGATACTCCATAGAATTGTCACAATTCCATCTGCAATAAAGGAAAATCCACCTGTAAAGTGAAGTCCCAAATACAGTAATAATACAACTGGAAGGAAAGCTGGAGCGAATTTTAAAACGGCCAATCCTAAAACGACTATAAACACCATACTAAGACCAAATGTCTTATAGAACATATAGATAGCTATAGCTCCGATAAAAATAAAGAACAGCTGAACAAGTCTTTTAATATCAATGAAAATCATCATAGATTCCTCCTACTTTATCAGTAATATTTTAAAATCTCATCTGTTAGGTAAATTCTATTGGGTAGATTGGATCCTTGGCGGACTTCTTCAATTAAACCATGATTCTTTAGCTTCTTTTTCAAAGAAATCACTTTACTTTTACCTGATTGAAGAGCCTCCATTAGCTCCTCTATAGGGTAACATACAAAAGTATTTCCATTTTCATCATATCCTTTTAATTCAAAGTCAACTGCAGCTCTTAAACGATTTAATAAAAGCATGTAGAGAAAAATTCCACTACCCTTCAAATCATTGAACTGAGGGTTATCTATTATTGGACGAGGAATAAAGAATTGTCCTGAATCTGTTGCTGCTGAAGAAAATTCTGGAATATCTGATAAATTTGATAAGTATTTCATTATTCCTTCTCCATTTCAAGTGATTTTTGATCTGAACTGGAAATATTAGACTCTGCCTCGTGCAACTTTCTAAGAAGTTCCTCCTTCTCTCTCTTTTTCTTCATATCACGAACATGCTTTTTTTCTCTGGTTGTGGATCTTCATCGTCATTATCATTTTTTTCTTCTTTATTTCTTTACTAAAATCTATCATAAAAAAATCATCCTTTCCGATATCTCATTACTTAATTTTTTTCTGCATCTTTTCCCATTCTCTTATAATCATCTTCTCGATATAAGATGAAGCTGATTTCTCACCATGATACTCTACTAAAGCATCTAACATATCATATCGAACATTATGATGTAAAGAGAATGGATATCTTTGCTTTTTATTATAGCTCTCAGGAGACTTTCTAGCCTCCTGCTTTTGTTTCCTAGACGAAGGAGTCTTTTCTCTCTTTGGTGTACTTTGGAATGTTTGTTTTACTTGTGCGAATCGATTCTCTGTCATGCTACCTCTCCTTCTAACACACTCAAAATATTTTCATATACGTAGTTTATATTATCATAAAACTTTTGATGTGTCTCTTTTTGGTTAGCTGTCATCTCTTCATACTGCTCAAAGACCACAAGACTTTTGGCCATGAGCTCTTTCTCCTGGATAGAACCCAGGTAAGCAGGATCTTCTTCCACAACTTCTAAAAACTGCTTACAGGTATCTGTCACATTTTGGCCAACGTACTTAATTTTATTGCCAATCAGATAAGGTTCCGCTGTGACATAGCTCTTTTTAGAAATGACCTCGATTGCTTCATTCTTGATAAACTCGACAAATTTCTTCAGAGACAGCCAAGCCCGAAAACCGTTGAGAGAAGCATCGGATACCGCTAAGACCATATCCGAAACGGCAATAAAATTGGCCGTCACCAAACTTTCGTCATTATGGGTATCAATCAGGATCACATCAAACTGAGCGGCCAGCTCCTCATAGTGCTCACTAAACCACATAAAGAGTTGCAAGTATTTATTATTTCGACTGCCAAGATCCAGCTGCTCATCTGTTAGACGTTCATCTCCGCAGATTAAACTGAGATTTTCAGAAATTTGAACAATCTCATACTCTCCAGTCGTAAATATATCATAGACGGTTTTCTCACATTTTACATCAAATGTTCTTGTCAAATTACATTCCCAAGCTCCATCAATGAGTAGTGTTCTAAGTCCCTTAACACGTGCCAACCAATCCCCTTCATTAAAGGTATCTGTAGTTTTACCACCGCCACCTTTTCCTAAGTTTGTCGTCTGAATCTTCATGATTCCCTCCTTGGATAATTGTATATTTTGTTATATAACTTTTTATATACTTAATTATACCTAAAACTACTTTTCTTGTCAATATAAAAGCACAAAAAGTTATATAACTTTTTGTGCAACTTTTTAGCCATATGTACCACCTATATTTCCACCAACATAGGCTTTTAGTTGGATTTGTTGAACTGTAGTATTGAAATTACCAATGAAATAGCTATTCTCTTCCCCACCTTTAGTCAGGACAACTAAAAATTGAATAACGTCCTCTGATTCTGTCGGCATCACTTCTAATTGTTTAGGTTGAAAATCATACTGATTCGTTAGAATAGCCATCGCAAAGGTTTGAACCATCGCATTCTGTGTCATAGATAAATGATTCTCGATTGTTCCCTTGACATTTGGCAGAAAATTCGTCTTTTTTATATCTGCTACTGCTTCTTCAAAGGCTTTTAACACTTCTTTTTTGTCTTCTGAGCTTGCCTCTGCATAGGGGCGTTCTAGTTTTAACTTAGCTGTCCGATAATTCTTCTCGTCTGCTGTTTCCTCTTTGGAAGACGGCTCGTTTTGAGTGGTTCCTGAAGAACTCACCTGGGCAGCTTCTTCTATTTTAGTTTGTTGAGATGGCCTGAAACTCGATACAATCCCTATTCCTGCCAAAACCAATAGAATACCTACTACAATCGATACAACCATATTCTCCTTTATCCAATCAATCATCTTATATACTCCTTTTAATTTGAATTCAATTTAGGTTCCCTATCATCTGGATAGGCAAACGAAATAACTTGGGCTCGCTGTTGTTCTGGAGTCCAAATTCGATAGTCCCATGTATAAGGGGTCTTAAACGTATCCCAACCACTTAAAGCTGTATTTTGTTCTACAAATAAGATAGATCCGTTTTCAAAGACATGACATACAATTCCTGTATGACCATAGCCTCCGCCTCCCACCTGTGTAGAAAAGATAGCACCCCTTTTGGGAGTTGACTTAAGTGAATTCCCGAATATTGATGCCCAAGCTGCTGCCTGATCTTTCCCATTACCTTGAACTGAACCAGAATGACCCCATATATGATTTGCGACACTAATTGTAAGATTCACACATTGTCCAGCTATATCGTCCCTTCCAGGATTATACCACCCTGTAGACTTAGCATAATCCATGCCTAAACTCTTAGGATCGACAATAAACGGTTTCAAACTATCTGGTAAATCTTCTGGTTTATACCCCCACGCAGTCGCATCTGAAGGAACTTTCCTGTTCCATCGACACTACCACCTGATTCCCCACAATCACTTTTTTCAGCTGAAGAAGAAATAGCATTATCTGAAGAACTGGCATCTTGTGTATTCGATACTGCATAAGGTTTCTCACCATGAGCAGCAATGGCTTCCTTATCAAGCCACTGATACTTAGTACCTAGCTTTTCGTACATATCAGTTAGCTTGCTCTTATAGGTGCCATCTGTGGCCCATCCACCATCTGCTATGGCAGATAGAGTTGCAATGCCATTTATATTGTTTATAGCCCCTTTATAAAGTGTCTGGTGAGCCATAAACTCAGCTTTCCCTACAATCCCTGCATCATAGCTAGAAAACCAAGTATAAGCTCCTCCTGTACCGTCTCCAACGTTTGCTCCAGGCTTTGTTCCTGTTAGGTCAATACTGTCTTCACCATACGTAGCAATAGTGACTGGAAAATCGCTTTTTCTGGAGGTTTTAACACCTCCCATGTTATGAGCCATCCAGAAGGAAGTTCCATTAGGATTCGTAAAATTAAAGCCATTCTCTATCATAGTTTGAGTGATGGAAGCTGAAGGTAGAAAACCTCCTGCTCTCCAAGATAGAATATAGGATTCCTTATGCTTTTTTACAAAATCATCTATGGAGCCATCAGCTGAAGAAACTGTTGAGTCACTAGTTGAAGATGTTGTTTCTACAGCACCACAATCATGTCCACCACTACTAGCTATAGCGCCCATAATCCCAGCCATCATGCCCATCACAACATTGATAATTAACAGTATCGCTACAAAAGGAAGGATAATCTTAGGCCTTAATAATTTTTTCATAGATACCTCCCCTATCTACCACAATCCTAATATTGTTCGTAAAATGCCATAAAAAACTAAAAATACAATAAACCCTAGACCTATTTTCTTGAGACCATTCAAAAATTCCTTATCTCGCTCCTTTTGTGCTTCTAGACGCTTTGGATCTGATTCTCCCTCTGAAGCAAAATAATCTCTTTCTTGTTTCATACGATATTTACGAATCAAAACATATTCATCAAATTTCTGCTTTGTCCTTGTAATCATTCCTGATTTGTTTTTAACCATTTAAATTTAATGTCCTTTCTTATTCGATACCACCATAGCGCTCAACTTCTGGAGCTAATAATTGCTGGTTAAATACTAGATTTCCAACTCCTGCAATATTCATAAACAACTGTCCTTTGGCTAGGCGAGGCAATGTTTCTAATTCAGACTGATTCATTGATCCTGATAAAGCATTGGCTAATAGTGGAACGCTAGTTTCATCTGTCTGAGCAAAAATTCTATACTGCATCAGACCAAAAATCCTCTGAACCGCAGTTACGTATGGATCCTTATGAGTGCCGATACCTGTCTCAAACAGAATACCCCTCAGAGAATTTACGGACAACACAACTCCAGCAAAGTTTTCCCCCATTGTATCAATCATATCTGCCAAGAGATTCACACTGCTCTCATGCTTAGGATTAATGAGTGTCTGTGCACCACTAATATTGACAATATAGTGTTGCATATCCATCTCTGTTAAGCTAGGGTTCCTTTTCAGTAGTTGCTTACAACGTTTACCGTTATTAACAATATCTGCTGAAACAAGAGAAAGAACTGAGAATATTTGAACATTTAAGAGATGAGGGGCACTCTTCAATCCAGAAAAATCAAATGTCACAACTTGCTCTGAAGAGATATCTTGAAATTCGGTTGTCCCCTCGAAAATTTCTGCGTTTGTTGTCAATAATTCATTAAAAGTATTGTAAATACGTTTAACGGCTTTGTTTTCAGCCATATCCGTGCTATAACTTTGTTCTAGTCGACGTTTATAGGCATCAACAAACAAAATGAAATCTGACAAGATAGGATAGTCTTCATTGACAAGATCCGTTGCTTTCAGTTTTTCTGGATTCAACGATGGATTCCGAGCCCATAAATTTTCTTCAATATAGAATTCATTCAAGAGAGTTCCAAATGTGATTAAATCATCTCCTGTCACTTCATTATTCAGGAGTTTATAAATACTCTTTAATTTCTCGATATGAAGGTTGTAGGACTTTTTCTTATCAATTTCAGTTCCTGCTTCATTGGTTACTGTTGGAAAGACCTGGAAGATATTAATTCGGTTAGCTTCACCTGATAAATCAAATATCAATCCATGCTGCTTCCTTGTCTGATCAAGAAACTGACCAGTAGCATCAAAATTACGAATATAGTGCCCCTTTGCATAAAGACCATCTGTATGTTTCATAAGGAAAGAGCGCTGGCCCATCTTTGGATTACCAGATAGAATCATAAACGAACGTGTTCTTTTTTCATCACGTTCTAGAAAGTTGAAGTTCACTGCTCCGTTTGTTGGAGTCCAACCAAGATAAAATCCCTTTTCGTCTTCAAGCTTCGTATGATTAAAGAAATATCCCCCAGCTATCGAATGGGCTGGAGTAGGTATTCCTCTTCGATGATTTGGTAAATCAATCTGATACTCAGCTGGAATAAAAGGAGCATGATATTCAAATTCTAATTCTCCTGATAGGATCGTTGATTTGAATTTAGACGTTTTGTCTTTGACCTCTTCAACCTTCTTAAACAATTCTTCTTTGGTTGATGCGAACACAAAGACACGAATATACATCCCATACATAGCTATATTCCGCTTATCAATGTCTCGACTTAACTTATTGAGATTGTCAATTTCATCTAGTTCTTTCCGATTATTTGTTAATTTACTGTTATTAGTAATACGTGTTGATTTTTCTTCAATAGAGTCCTCTATCTCTTTTTGAAGCTGTCTATTATCTTCTTTATACAGCGACAAGAAGGCACGTGTACCAGGTAATAACAATAATTCAGAAAGCCAAAAACGATCCATTCCTTCAGTTGGATATTCATAGTAGTGTAAGACCGTATGATATCCATCTCCACTTATCCAGGAACGATCATCCTTTTTAAAATCAATATTTCCTTGCGGTTGAATCTGGCTAAGGAAAGCAAGGTCATATCCTTCATTCTTTAATTGTCTTTGTCTACGTTTTGATAAATCAGGCATACTATCTCTCCTATACTTTCTCATTCATATTGTTGTATTGTTTTATAATCTGACTTTTCTTCCTATAGCTAATTTCTTGAGGAACAAAATCATTATTTCCATAAGTTTGTGCCTTCCGAACTAATTCGTCCAATTCAGTTGTTGTAGGTGCAAATAGCCACAGTATAAACTCTGTATTATAGACTTCTTGTCGGATGCTCTCTTCAACTTTAATTTGACTTTGAAGCCAAAACTCACGATCTTTGAGTTGTAAAAAACGTCTCTCATTTACTGATAGCTTAGAGAGTTCTTGTCGCACTAAACTCAAATGATGGCGTAAGTCAGAAATTTGTGTATCAGTATTTGTTGGCAAGGTTGTCGTCTCCACTTGGATATTCGGTCCAAATCGAGTTAACCAAGTTTCAAAATTTTCGATTGTTCGCATCACCTCGTTGTAAGACATCGATCCTAAGTCTTTACCTGGAATTTCCATCAGCTGCAAGTATCCATAATCTACTAATTGGATATAAGCCTGTCTATTTGGAATAATTGATTTTACGTCTAACAACTCAACACAAGAATGTAAATCGAAATATTCCTGCGTATGCTTCTTCATTTCTCGAATACGTCCTAAAGGGCGTTTCTCAATATTTTTAGATGAAGTTTGTTTAATTGCCATTATGATTTTCTCCTTCTGATATAGTTCAAACTGATGTAACGTTTTCTTCTTCGTCTGAAGAAAAGAAACATACTGTGCCAATTCTTTTTACCACCGTTAGCTGGCAACACCAGATACAAACTCATAACTGGTGTTAAAAATATGAATGCGAACATTTGTATCCATTGGCTTTTCGGAAAAATTCTTAATCCAACGCTTAGAGCAATTAGACCAGTTATTCCTACAAATGTAATGTCCAGAATAAGAAGTCCTATAATCTTGATTTTGGCATAAATATCTCTAGGTACACCATATTTTTCACCGTACATTAATTTCTCCTTTATATTTGTTTTGACACTCACATTATAATGAATAATCGAAAAATATCTTTTTAAAGGGACAATAGCATTTTTCTCATCATCCTTCAGGAATAAATTACACAAAAAGTTATATACTTTTTTACACAATAAAAGAAGCCTCAATCTTGAGACTTCTTAACTAAATCAAAGAATGATTCTTCAGAAAGAAAAGTAATCAATTGGCCCTCTGATAGTCTTCTAAGCGCTGCATCATGCTTCTTAGACCTTTTATCTGGATCAAAAAGATTCAACTGCTTGTGTCCTACAACCAATATATCTGTCCTAGCAGACACATAGTTTTGCACGACAGCCCCTTTACTTTCTAAAAATCGTACTGCTTCTTCTCTAGTTAGAGGACGTAGGCTTCCTGTGATAACAATATTCTTCCCTGTTAAATCCATAATTCATCCTATTCCTCCTCTTCAGGACTTTCAGCACCTGTGATATGTCGTCCTCCCTGCATACGCTGTCCTGCTTGTTGCATCTGTTGGTTCATGTATTGCATTTGACTCATGCTCTGTTGAAACTTTTGTTGAGGAGAGTCTGGTTGTTTCGGTGGTTGTGTCGATTCTACAACTGATGGAGTTGAATCTTGAGTTGGTGATGCTGAACCTCCAGTTGGATGAGATGAATTTTGGACTGGTGGCTCTGTTCCTCCAGTTGGATGAGATGAATTTTGGACTGGTGGCTCTGTTCCTCCAGTTAGATGAATTGAATCTTGAATTGGAGCTTCCGTTCCTCCAGTTGGAGGAGTTGAATCTTGGATTGGTGACTCCACTCCTTCAGTTGGAAGCGATGAGTCTTGGATTGGTGGCTCCACTCCTTCAGTTGGAAGCGATGAATCTTGAATCGGAGCTTCCATGCCTTCAGATGGAATAGTTGGATCTACAAAAGGTGCATCCGTTGTTCCAGAATCTACTGGTGACTCAGGAATGTCAACTGGTCCAGAATGACCAAGTCCAGGAACAGCATCGTTTTTCAAAGCGTTATAGGTCGCATTGTGCGCAGAGGCGGCTTTATCATCCAAATTATTTAAAACATTGCCAACTGCCCCTTTCGTATTTTGCATAGTTTCAAATGCTTTCCATTCTGCCAAATCAACCATGTTACTTACTCCACCTTTGGCCGCATTCATTAATCCCTGGTCTTTTATAGAGTTCAAAGCACCTTGAATACCACCTCCAGTTCTTGCAAGGCTATTCCCCAGAATCTGACTTCCTTTAGACAAGGCATCTGGAGCTTTTTTAGCCATATCCATACCAAATTGACCAAGCGCCATACCGCCATTAAAGACACCACCTGCTCCAGCCGCAAAGGCATTACCCATCATCATAGCACCAAGCAATTGTTGAGCTGTTTCGCTATGTCCTGTTGAAACTCCAAGCCAACGTTCAATCATGGCCACTCCTTGCATTGCCGCAAAGAATACTCCAATATAGACAAAGGCAGCTGCAAGACACTGTTCCCACATGTTCAGCCCATCAAAGAATCCGCCAGAAAGCTTAGATACTGCTGAAACAGAAAGGATTGGCAAATCTCTGAAAATCTCAAGTGTTACACGCATAATGATAACTTCAAAGAAAATTCCAGCTAAAGCACCGCCAATCGTTCTTAACAACTCTTTATATTTCTTGGAGTTGGATAGAGAACTATAACCAAGAATCGGAGAGATCATTGCCTCAATCAAAATATCAAAAATTGATTTGACAAGCTTAATGATCATGCTGACCAATAGAACAACAAGGATAATGTACTGAAGAAACATCCCTATCCAGTTGACTTTATAGCGCATATAAACTGATTCAAAAGCACTCAATTGATTAATGACTCGGTGTTCTGTAATGCTTTCAACTCCAGTATTATTGGAATTCAACTTATGTAAGAACAAGCCTTTAATACCAGGTATTTTGTCTTCGCTCATTATATCGTCCAACATTTTTGGATTTGTTGTACCATAGTTTGCCCCAAAATCGATTTTAGTCGCAAAATCAGTCGTATCCCGCTTTTCAGGGTTATCTGTGATATTATTGACAGGAGTTGACCCCTCCTGAACGGGCTTGATATAGCCATAATCATCCATTGGAAACAACTCTGTAGAAAAATCCTTGTAAATCAAGACTTTTAGGTCTACCACATTATTTTTCATGGGTTGAAGAGCCAAGGAGGAAGTTGGTTGACTACCAGATGGCGCTTCACTGGAGACTGTCTGGATAGACATGGCATCCTGTGCCACTGCTGTTGAGATGGTGGTCAAAGCTAAAGGCAAAACCGAGGTTACTGCAGTCACCAAAAGGAAATTAATAATAACCCCCTTATACTTTACTGGCTTAGTAAAGACTCCTACGACGACCGACACAACCAAAATCAGAGTAAACAAGGACGTTCCTAATATCTGAAACCAGTAGAAAAATTGACCAATGACTGTCTTCTGATCCCCCAAATATCCGAAAAGTCCAAAGAGCTTGAACATATTATTAAAAACATGTTCTAGACTGGAAGTGATTTGATAAAGAGCTTTTGCAATCCCTCCTGGTAAATAGGATAGATATGCCATAAATGCAGGAGTCGGTTCTAAATAGTTCCCCCAATAGGAATAGAACTCCCCCAGCTTTTTTGCATTCTCACCAGTAATCTTGCCATTGAGATCCTTGACCTCATTCACCAAATCTGAAAAGGTTTGATAGTGCACTAAAGGTACCTTCTTTCTTTTTAAGATACCCCTATCATATTCGATAATGACAAAATCGTTTTTAAAGGGACAATGAAATTCTGATAACCAAAAAAGCCTCAAATAATTGAGACTTTTGTAAATTAATCTGCTTTTCCATTGAAATCATAGAAAGCATTGTCTTCTTTATAGCCACGACGTAGCTCAATGATTCGGATTTTTTTACCACCCTCAGTCAAAACGACTTGATAATAAGCCTCTGCTTCTTCAGGCTTATCTACACCCCTATAATCAACAGCTATTGTAAAAGTATCCTTTCCTTTCAGCTGACTCTCTAAACTAACAATAGTTCCTCTGAAAGCGGCTGGGATTGTCTTCACTTGTTCTTCTGAAAGAACACTATACTTAATGTCTCTATCGTCACCATTTGAGATTGTCCTGTTCTCTTTATCAAATTTTACGGTAGATCCTGCTCCACCCGTAAAAACACTGCTCTCATAACTATCTTCTGGGGAAGATCCTGTATAGCTATCTTTTAACACATTTTTTGCGAGACTTTCAGGTGATTTTTGACCACAAGCTCCAAGTAAAATCAAGGCTAAACCTACTAAAACAATTCTTAAAAAGTGCTTTGCTTTCATCATTTATCTCCTAACCATTATTTATTTCATTATAACAAACAGCTTTTTTTCTTGCAAGTGTTTATATAACTTATTGTACATCTTTTTAGATAACTTCATCCGCAAAGAAGTCATCTCCGTCATCATAATAATCATAGTCACCGTGAATAACACTAGCTGCAGCTGCCTGGAATAATTCATCTGTGGAAGTAAATGATTGGGATTGCATCTTTTGTCCTTTACCGTAACGGCCTGATAATTTAGGAGTCTCTCCATTGTTGCTGAGGAGAGGCATGGTCAAACGTTGCCTCCAGTCTATGATGTTGTTGAAGGCTGTACCTGCATCAACTGCAATCTCCTGGAGTTCTAGCTCACGGTGCGCACTTTCGACTGGAATATCCGCAAGAGTCATCGATGTATCAAATTCCTCTTGTAAGAACATGTACTTGTAAGGGAAGCTCGTCTTATCATGTGCGAAGATTGGATCCGTTGTAACCTTACGTCCAACATTATCCCGTCCCTTGACTCCACGTAAGATAACCGCTTCTCCTTCCTGGAGCTTGGCCAATTGCGTTGGTGTCAACAACTCTTGTTTTGGATTCTCGACTGACACGTTTGGATTGGCTTCGTCCAGGATATTGCTGGATCGTCGTCTCCTTGTGATAGTACGTGTACCCAGCTCAGCACTAAATTTCTTATTGGTGTCTGGAGATGTTGTTTTGACGTAAACTTTCAACGAACAGTTATCCATAATCGTTTGAGCAACATTTTGGCCATATACATTGTCCAGTTGCTCCAGATTTTGAATCCATAGGTAATAGAGAATGTTTTGTCCCAATCCGATAGAAATTTTCGTATCCATGTGTGGAATGGCTGGCATGTTTGTAAACTCATCCAAGATATGGAGAATGCGATTGATACACTTCCGACCATTTGTTAATGCAAGCTCATAGTTGGCATTGTATAACTGATCTAAGAACAAAGAGACAATCCCATTGTACTCTGTGCGGTTTGGCGGTGTTACCAGGTAAATGATTTTCGGTTTATCTGAATAAATCAGTTCAATATCCGACTCCTGAAGAAGATTTTGGGTATCTTCTTGAGTCTTTAAGACGGTTATATCGATATGATCTAAAATCGGCTTCTTGGTATACTCATCTAGTTCTAAACTATCTCCATCTTTTCGATAGACTTTTTCAGCTGAGAACTGGAAGACTTGATCTCGAACAGGGGAATGGCCATTGTTCTTATGGTTGAAATCAATCGTTACCGTAAACTGATCTGGAAGTTTAGGCTCGATGGCATAGGTCAGATAGCCTTCCCCATCGACTAAGCCGTCGCTTGCTTTACATAATCGACTTTCTTTTCGACTTTCCCCCACTTCTTCAATCCTGTAATCGTTACTTTAGCAGTTTTGTGCTTGAATTCATTTTTAAGTTGACTATTGGTGCTTGATCTCAGCTTGACAGACAATCGACGTGGAAAACCAAAAGACTCTAAATCAATAGAGTTTTTAGAAGTGAGCTTCGCCACGTTGTCTTGCAAGAACAGGTTGATTCCTGTCATCATGCTAGAGTAGACATTCCCTTTAGTCTCATCACCACCAAAGTCTGAAGCACGAAATTCGATATCTGCCATTTGTCTAAATTTAGAGAATTGTTTTTGATTGACTTGTCTCAAATTATCAAAATAGACTGTGATTTTTGATTTCTTGGATACCTGTTGTTCTCTAGTTGGATTTTCGACGATTTCACCAGCACCATCTACAAAGACTTCTTCAGACCCCATTGTCGCCAAGAATTTCGCAACGTTAGGAATTGTAATGGTATCCCAGGCGTCATCTTCACCATTTTGATAGGTTTCATTAGCTCGATCCATCAAAGCCATTGTTAAGGCGTTAAATAGGGATATAGAAGACTTACGGAAGTATTCCGCATTTCCTTTCTCTCCACCTTTTTGTTTCGGATAAATGGATTCTGCGACTGCATTGACATAGGTTTGAGTCTTCTCATAGTAGCCCTTCTTTGCGGCTGCTATGGCCAAAGCTAGAGGATTGTAGGACATGGACCAATCCATATTTTGGAAAGAAAGAACATTGACATCATAGCCACGTTGCCTCATGAGCTTGTAAGAAGCTTGATAATGCTCACCTTTATTATCTCCTACAGCCATCGATGGCTGCAACTCCGCACGGCTATTGATTTCAATTGCTGGAGTGATATGACCCTCCCCTTTACCTGAACGAGTCATCCCAATCCCTAACAGATTCGTTGGCTTATCTTCAATGTAGTAGTGACCTGAAGGAAAAGCTAACATGCCTAAAATCCGCTCCGCATTGGTCACATATCGACTGATTTTCCTATTTTGCCATAACATCTGAGTCCTCAGTGTTTGTCCTGCTAAATCATGAGTCAGTTCATGAAATACAGGAGCCCCACCCTCACCTGGATAAGTTAAAGCTTTATTAGGGATCTTTTTGTATTGACGACGAATTTCATCAATCGTCACAAAGCGGTCATCTCCTTCCTCATTATTGTTATAGTCTCGAAATTGCTCAAAGTTTATCCAGGCAGATTTCCAGGCGATAACTAATCCCAGTAAGAAGATTGGAAATGCTAAAATTGGTGCTATAAAGAAGACTTTAGCGTTCAATAAGCTTTGAAACAAGAGGCTGTTTAAGTCAAAGTTTACGGCCTTACTAGCATCTTTAAAGGACCAAATACTAAAATAAAGAAAACGGATTGTAGCCCTCAAAACAGTAACCAGGTAATTGGTTAAGATAAAAGCAATAAAGCTAAAACCTAATCCCATATAAACAAAGCTACGATAACTTTTAAAATAAAGAATCGGTTTCATTTCTTTATCAAATCGTTTCCGTTCTCGTTTAACAAAAGGGAGAGTGTAGAACATCCTGAAGAAAACATTCCAAAGGATGAGAGAGACAAGCGCCAAGAGTTTAGGTATGAATGACTTCATCCAATTGAACAACCCTCTAATTGATTTGAACCATACTTGTTTCCAATCAATCTCTTTACGATTTTTCCAACCTCTTTTTATTGTCTGGTTTAAACTAGTCTTACCTGCTAATAACCTTCGATAATGTCTTAAAAAATACGGCTGGAAGAGTTTGAATAGGTAATAACCTGCGCCTCCTAGAAAAAGGAAGGTATTGATCCAACTGGATCGAATCACTTGGATAAGGGTGTAAAATACTACTTCAAATAACTCAAACAAACTACTACCCCCTCACACCTTCCAAAAACCATTCCATTTTTCGAGTATAGAAGCTCGAAAAGAGAAATATGTGAAACTGTAGCCTTGGAGAGGCTTTCTCATAACGGTGAAAGTAATTTTCTAACCATTTCTCTCCATCCAACTGAAGAACATTCAATCGACTGGATCGACTTTGTTCTAAGTAATTGGTCACCTGAAGAGATTCCGCAATCAATTCATCAGACAGATAATTGTATTTTTGTCTTGTCATCATTGCACTCCTTTCTGATTATTTCTTAGTTCCCCTCTATTCTAAAGGATAATATCAAATTCTTTGTTAAAGGGACAAAAGATATTGTTGTACCATAAGTTATATAACTTTTTATACAATAAATAAGCAACAAAAAAAGCACACAAGTGTTCTTGTATGCTTTCAATACCTTTAGAATGGGGAATCCGCATCTATTGGTTCAGGATAGGATGGAGGAATAGAACTTGGTGTCGGCTGAGAAAAGCCCTGTTGTTCCTGCTTACGTCGGTTAGATGCTTCCCTATTTTCAAGGAAAGTAATTCCTCCTTGTTGGTTTGGGGAAATAAACTGATACGTACGACGTTGACCTTGTTCATCGTTATATGGTCGTTGGATAATTTCTCCTTTTAAGAGAATTGGAGAGCCTTTTGATAGACTCTGAGCCATCAATTCTGCTTGTTTTCCGTATACTTGCACATGGAAGAAACTAGAAATTGGTTTATTTGTATCATCAGTCATACTAGAGTCACAAACAAACTCAAATTTGAAACTGGCATGACCATTTTGAGTTTGACCTACTGCATCATTTGGAATAAATGCAACACGTCCAGAAGCAATAAATACTTGCATTTTTTCTCCTTTCAATAAAGACCACAAGAGAGTCTTTATTCAACTTGTGGTCATCATTTCATTTTAGTTCGTCAAATTAGTTTTCTTTCGACTTACGAAGGCCTGCAAGACTCAACAATCCCAAAATCATTCCCACAACTGGAAGCATGCTACTTGCTGTTCCTGTATTTGGAAGTGATGGCTGAGGATTTGGTTTCTTAGGCTCGCTTGGTTTAGGTGGTTCTGGTGTACGAGTAATAACCTTCGCAGTCATTTCTTGCTTATTGACAATATTGATGAAAGTATTCTCAATCTTATTACCAGTTTCAATACGCTCGACTTCAATATAGAAGTCTGCATCAAACGTACCTTTCACTCCTAAAGAGTTCAAGAAATCTTTGTCAATAGAATATGCCCACTTACCAGCTTTTTCATTCCATGTTACTTTAACAATTTTCTTGATAAAGTCAGAGTTTGTACTTTGATCAAACTCAAATGTAAAGGCATAAGTGCTACCTTTGGCAATCTTATTGCCTGCTTTGATAACCTTACCATTTTTCAATGTCACATCATAAGGTAACACAAGCTCTTTTTCTGCTGTGTATTCTGTACCCTTAATAATACCTTTCCAATTACCAGTATAACGGTCATGTTTCGTATCAAGTTTATCCAAACCGTCATATTGGTTCAACATATGATGTCTTTCTGGAATCATTGAACCATCAAGAAGATACTGAATAATATCTCCTAGCTGGACTTCTTTGCCATCAAGAACTTTCTTACCTGTTTTATCAAGTGCATGTTTTTTGGAGTGCGTTGGTTTAGGTGGTTCTGGTGTACGAGTAATAACCTTCGCAATCATTTCTTGCTTATTGACAATATTGATGAAAGTATTCTCAATCTTATTACCAGTTTCAATACGCTCGACTTCAATATAGAAGTCTGCATCAAACGTACCTTTCACTCCTAAAGAGTTCAAGAAATCTTTGTCAATAGAATATGCCCACTTACCAGCTTTTTCATTCCATGTTACTTTAACAATTTTCTTGATAAAGTCAGAGTTTGTACTTTGATCAAACTCAAATGTAAAGGCATAAGTGCTACCTTTGGCAATCTTATTGCCTGCTTTGATAACCTTACCATTTTTCAATGTCACATCATAAGGTAACACAAGCTCTTTTTCTGCTGTGTATTCTGTACCCTTGATGATACCTTTCCAATTACCAGTATAACGGTCATGTTTCGTATCAAGTTTATCCAAACCGTCATATTGGTTCAACATATGATGTCTTTCTGGAATCATTGAACCATCAAGAAGATACTGAATAATATCTCCTAGCTGGACTTCTTTGCCATCAAGAACTTTCTTACCTGTTTTTATCAAGTGCATGTTTTTTTGGAGTGCGTTGGTTTAGGTGGTTCTGGTGTACGAGTAATAACCTTCGCAATCATTTCTTGCTTATTGACAATATTGATGAAAGTATTCTCAATCTTATTACCAGTTTCAATACGCTCGACTTCAATATAGAAGTCTGCATCAAACGTACCTTTCACTCCTAAAGAGTTCAAGAAATCTTTGTCAATAGAATATGCCCACTTACCAGCTTTTTCATTCCATGTTACTTTAACAATTTTCTTGATAAAGTCAGAGTTTGTACTTTGATCAAACTCAAATGTAAAGGCATAAGTGCTACCTTTGGCAATCTTATTGCCTGCTTTGATAACCTTACCATTTTTCAATGTCACATCATAAGGTAACACAAGCTCTTTTTCTGCTGTGTATTCTGTACCCTTAATAATACCTTTCCAATTACCAGTATAACGGTCATGTTTCGTATCAAGTTTATCCAAACCGTCATATTGATACAATGTATCATGTTTTTCTGGAACAGTTACTCCATCAAGAAGGTACTGAACAAAATCACCTAGCTGGACTTCTTTGCCATCTAGGACTTTCTTGCCAGTTCTATCAAGTGCATGTTTATCTGGTTTCACATCTGGCACTCCAACTGTCACAAGATTGGATTGATAGCTATTACCAAAATCAATCTGTTTAAATTGATTCTTAACGATTTCTCCCTCTTTTACTAATAGCTTAGCTGGAAGCTCAATCGTCACGTTTTTGGCTTTCTTCACGTAGTTTTGGTAGAAACTATTAGAATCCTTTGCCACCCAAAGGTAAAACTCCCCTTTAGGGTTCAAGTTCAATTCCTTCAGGATATTCTTGATTGCATCAGTACGTCCTGCATCTGAAAGTACGTGATACATATCAAAGAGATTTTTCACGTCTTGATTTGCAGCAGTCATTTTGATATTGCCTTGATAAACTGAGAATGCACCATCTTGGACATCATCCAAGATTGCAAACTTCTTACCAAGTGCTTGCGCTGAAGCAAGTGTTTTGGTGTAAGGGCTGTAATCTGTCACCAAGCGGAAGGTCACGTTTCTATCAAATGTTTTAGCACCATTGATATCCTTGCCAGAATGATCTAACACAGATTTGACTGGTTTTGGAGGTCTTGGAGTGAAGTTCGTAACAGTATTTGAGAAAACTTCGTAATTATTAACCAACACTTTATAAGTGTTGTCATAGAAGCCTTTATCATAGATTGGCTTCCAGGTAATCACTGGAGCTTCTAGGCGTTTTCCTTCATAGGTTGCAGTAAAGGTATAAGTGTTCTTTCCTGCATCATAGGCAACGCCCCATCCTGCTTTCTCTATAGCTGCCTTTGTGACAGCTACATCAGGAACAGCACCAGCTTCGAGCGGGTCAATGATGGTAATCTTGTCACCTTTTTTCAGGTTCGCATAGACATTATCATGGGTCAATGTATAGGTCTGAGCAGAGTTTTTAGCAACTGTTTGACCATCTGTGTTGGTCTTATCTGTATCTGCTACAGATTTGCGGACAGTAGGTTTATACTGCAATTTATAACCGTGATAGCTTGCGGATAACTTCTGATTTTTAGTTTCAGATAGAGTTTTAAGAGTCAAAGTTGGTTTGACTGGATTCTTTGTATTAACCAATTCAGCTGATACAGGTTCAGTTTTGACAGGTTTCACGGTTGTTTTAGTAATGGTTGCAGTAGCTGGAACTTCAACAACTGGTGTTACAACCTTAGTATTCAAAGCAAACCAGTATGTCTGTCCTGCTGGTGTTGCAGAGCCATCCCACTGAGCAAAATCAGTAGTGAAATCAGTCCCTTCAGTGAAGACACCGAGTGCTGCTCCCTTATATTGATAAGAAGAGTCAGAAGTATCCCATTTAACTCCTACATTTTCCTCTGTATTATAGTTATCAGCATAGTTGTAACCATCGTTTTTATGGTATGTTACAGTTGAACCGTTAATCTCAACATTTTTACCATTAACTGCTCCAGCACCTTCCCAACCAATTATGTTGTAGTTAAGAGATGAATAAGTTAAACTTGCTGGAGTTTTTTCTGAAGCAGTGAACACTACTTCTTTACCATCAACATTGTAGTAATAAGTGTCAGTCACCCTAAACTTCATGTGATCCGAAGTATCACCAGTACCATCATTACGAGCTACTACAAAGCCTTCTGTTGGATCGTTCAAGACGTATACATCATTCAATCCTGTCTTTCCTTGATTGATAATTTCAAATTTTCGATGGATACGAGAAATATCATGCTTTTTACCATCTGCAGTTGAAACAGTCAAACCTTTCAGATTTGTGTAGTCAACTTCTGTTTTCCATCCAGTGCCAACATCCTTGTATTTTAAGACTTTGGTAGAATCAAGAATACGACCATATCCTGAAGAACCACTTGAGGAAGCAATATAACTTGTCGTTACTACTGTTGAACCTGAAGCAGATGACTTCACTGCTGCTTCAGGATTTGCTGTTGCAACGCTAAGGGCTTGCAAGACTACTTCTTTAGTGTAGCCTTCCGTGCTTGTTTTAGATTTAAGTTCATTGTATTTCTTCTGCCAGTCAGCTTGTGCTTTCTTAGCTTTGTCATAAGCTGATTGGTTTTGTTTCCCAATTTGCTTCGCTTCATCAGCTGAAGAAACTTCCTTTGTTTTAGAAGTTAGAAGCACTCCAGTATTTTTCAGTTCGGTTGATTTGCGTTCAGCATCTTGATTGACTTGTTCACTAGCATTCTTCTTCTCTGTGTAGGCAGCCATAATCGCTTTGTTAAGCTCCACTTTGCCTTTTGCAGCTGCAATAGCCTGGTCATTTTTCTTTTGTAGCGCCTCTACTTCTTTGACTGAAGAAACAGTACGTGTCACGACCTTAACATCAACTTTTTCTTTCTTCAGCTGTTCAGATGCGCTTTCTACCGCTTTGTTTAAAATAGTAGCTTGTTTAACAGTAGTATCATAGTTCCCTTTTTCAACTAGGTAATCTGCTACTGCTTTCTTGTTCTCTGACAAGACTTTCTTAGCTGTTGTAACAGCTTCCTTGTTTTTAGATGCTGTTCCATCAGTAGCTGTCGAACCGTCATTCGTTACAGTGACAGTTGTTTCCTTTTCATGTTTGGCTTTTTCATCAGCTACAAATTTATTGTTAGCGTGAATAGCTTCCTGCGCTTCCTTGAAGGCTTCATTGTTTTGAACTTGTTTTGCAGTTGTAGCTTCAAGCTCCTTGAGCTGCTTGTCCTGATCTTGCTTAATCTCAGACTTGGACTGTTCTAGTTTGTTGGAGTAGTATCCGTTCCCTTATCAACTGGCTGATTCTCAGAAACATTCACCCCTGCTTCTTTTGCTTTTCCAGCTGCCTTAGTAACTACTCCATTATCAGTTACCACTCCGTCAAGACTTCCTGTTGTTTTGCCAGCTTGTTTAGCGTAAGCGTTATTGTCGTTTTTACTTTCAGGCTGGACTGCTTCATCTGCCAATACAGATCCTGCAGAGAAGGCTACAATACCTGCGACTGCAATTCCTGATACTAAACCTTTGGCCCATTTTTTCTTACGGAAATATCCGTGTCCTTTTGTTTTTTCTGTCATTTACCTTTCTCCTTTACTTAATTAAAATAGCTTCTTCTTGTAGAAATAAACTACTGCTGCAAATAACATAGCCCCAATAGTACCCATAATGCTTTCTGCCGTTCCTGTGTTTGGAAGGGTTTTGAGCTTACCATCTTTGTCTGTAACAGAGATAGTCTTATCTTCATTGACAGTACCTCCGACCTCTTCAGGAGCAACTACAGAGCCATTTGAAAGGACAAGATTTCCGTTTTGAGTGCTGACAATTGAAGCTCCTGTATTCGTTTCAACAGGCTCTTTAATTACATCATGGACAACCTGTCCAGTTGATGTTGAAGTAGTCCCAATTTGAGACTTACCTTGTTCGTTTGCCTCGACTGTGGTTTTTGGCTTTTCAGCTGGGACTCCATCAAGGCTACCTGCATTATCCTTGTCCTGTGGCTTGTCTGAAGGTGCTGGTTTATCAGTTGCCACTCCGTCAAGACTTCCTGCGTTGTCTTTGTCTTGTGGTTTATCTGATGGTGTTGGTACACCATCGATGCTACCTGCATTATCCTTATCCTGTGGCTTATCAGAAGGTGCTGGTTTATCAGTTGTCACTCCGTCAAGACTTCCTGCGTTGTCTTTGTCTTGTACACTTGGCGATGTTGGATCAACTGGAGTAACTGAAGGCTCTGTTGGCTGAGTTGTTGGAGCCTCTGTTTCTGTTGAAGCGCTAGGTGCTGTTGGCTGAACTGCTGGAGCCTCTGTTTCTGTTGAAGTGCTAGGTGCTGTTGGCGTAACTACTTCTGTTGTTGGAGCTGAAGAGTCAATTGGTGCCAGATCGTCTGCTGATACATAACCAGCTTGTGCAAGTGCAATTGTTGATAGTGCGAGTGCTGCTAATACTTGTTTCTTGTTCATTGTAATTTTTTTCCTTTTCTAATTTTTTTAAGATAATTTGATTCTTTTTGGTTCTGTTTCTACAACAAATCCATATTTTTGAAGAATCAGAAGCTTTTACATCAAAAGTTAATCTAACGCTAGATGATTTATCACCTTTTTTGACTGATAGGATATAGGAAACCGTGTATTTTTGAGTTTCTGAATCATAATTCAACTTCTCTAAAATAACGGACTGTAAAATCCCTTCTTTTGGTTGGGTAAATTTTGCATCACCTTCAGAAAGAAAATCCACTAGGTTTTCTTTTTTGCCTGAGTAATAAGAAGGTAAGAAATAGCGGCTAAATACATCAACTTCATTTTTCGTTGAAATGATTAGTTGAGTATTTTTTTGTTCCTGGTATAAGAAATTTACTTTTTCTGACTGGTTTGATAGTTGGGTGAAAGCAAAGAATACACAAACAATGTTTACTATTGTAAGCACTCCTAAAAAACCTAAAAATAGATAAAATTTCTTGAGGGAAGTTGACTGCTTATGAGGTACAGAATCCCCAATATCTGGTTGTTTTCTAGCTTTTGGAGCAGGTGCCAAACCACTTGATTGAGAACCAATCAACGTTTCACCTTCGGCTGGGAAAAGGGGTAGAGAAGAATCAGATAATCCCAAACTTTGTTTATATACAGGATAAATCTGGTTCTCAAAATACTCCCTTTTTTCTTGATAGCTGTAATTCGCAAATTCAGAGCGAGTAAGTATCGCTTGAATAAGGGGAAGCAAGAGATTTTCATAGTCTTCAGTAATGAGGAATGGACTAGCATAAACCTCTCCTTCTGTCACTACAGTTTTCCCTTCCATATGAGCAATTGCTACTTTTTTCAGCTGAAACCGACCATACGCCTGTTTTAACTCTTTAAATAACAACTCCGCTTGTTGAAATGTTAGGTAGGGCAAACTTTTTGAAATCGGCTGAGAAAAATTAGAAAGATGATCCAATCCCTCAATAATATCAAGCAGTTCACTATCTTCCTCTAGACCTCTTCCATCGTCCCAGGTAAGCTCTAGGAAAAGCTCATCGGTAATAGAACATCTATTTTTATTAAAGAGTGAAAAAGTCATAATTTTCACCCCTTAATTTTTAATAAAGTTAAAGAACCATTCAATAATACTTGGGCCTGCTGCAACACCAATAATTGCAACTGCAATCGCAACCCAATGTTTCTTCATCGCCGCTTTTAGCTCACGTCCACCAAAACCATAAATCAATGAGGTTACAACCGCTGCTAAACCAAATAACACAACACCGATTCCCTGAACCTTAGTTATTCCTTCTTTTGCTAAGGTATCAGACTTTTGCGAACGGATCTTCCGCATAAACTGTAGATCCTGTTAGAAATAGAGAAAGGCTCAATAAAAACAATTTTGATTTTGTTTTTACTTGTTGGATTTGGTTTGTCAAATAGTTTTTCATAGAAATCCTCCTTTGTTTTTTTGACAACGTTAGTATAATAGATAATTGAAAAAAAAATTTTTTTAAAGGGACAATCATTTTTTTGTTGCGAACTTTATGAAAAATAATACTTCACCAAATGACTTATTTTTTTAGCCTCAACTTCAAATAATATTTCTCTTTTATCTTCACGGTGATGCTCATCTGGCGCATCACCTTCTACCCAAAGATGAAAATGATATTCCTGGTTGAAATCTGATAGATTAAGAAATTCTTTAGAAATTAAAGGAAGTACTTTATGCTTAATCACTCTTTCAAGTGGCCGAGCACCATCTTTTATATTAGTTCCTACATCTAATAAATAAGTAACCAAACTTTCTTCATAAGAGAGAGTCAACTTTTGATTTTTCATTCTTTCTTCAATTTCTGATAGATGCTTGACAATAATTTCTTTATTCACTTCCTCGTCTAGCATATTGAAAATCAATTTATATTCAATTCGATTGAGAAATTCTGGTCGAAATCTAGTTTCTAACTCCCAACGTCATGCTCTTTTCAAACTGAATTTTATCCCTATCGGTTAGCTTTTTAAAATTCCCTTTCAATTCGTACTGCTTAATAATTTTTTGAGAACCAATATTCGTAGTAATAATGACAATCGTATTCTTAAAGCTCACTCGCCTTCCAGTTGAATCAGTCAAACGTCCTGCATCAAGTACCTGCAAAAATAAATCTACAACTTCTGAGTGTGCTTTCTCCACCTCATCGATCAGAATAACGCTATAAGGTTTTTGTTTAATCTTCTCAGTTAATTGACCTTTTGTTCTAGTTTGTCGATCTCCAATCAGCTTTGTAATGTCACCTTTTTGCTTATACTCAGACATATCAAAACGAATGATTGCCTCCTCATCATCAAACATTCCCTCTGCCAATGCCAGGGCAAGCTCTGTTTTTCCAACCCCAGATGTTCCTAGAAACATGAAGGAAGACAATGGCTTTCTTTGATCCTGTAAGCCAGCTTGTGCAACAGTTATAGCATTCACAACAGCATCTACAGCCTCATCTTGGCCTTTAACACGTCGTGACAGCTTTTCTTTTAAACCATCTAGTCTTTCCTTGTCGCCTTTCAAAATCGTCGTGACAGGAATACCTGTTTTATTTTTCAGTACCTCTGCAATTTCTTGCTTCCCAACATGACCTAATCCATTTGTAGAGCAAATTGTCGCTGCTTCATCTATTAAGTCGAAGGCTTTATCAGGTAAAAATTGATCTGGTATGTAACGAACAGATAAAAGTACAGCTTGTTTTACAGCATCAGAACTAATAGACACCTGGTGAAAACTTTCGTAAATAGCTTTAGCTTGTTCAAGAATTTCAACCGCTTGAGTAGTTGTTGGTTCAGAAACCATAATCGGTTGCATCCTTCGCTCCAGCGCTCGGTCCATTTCAATATATTCATGAAATTCATCTAAAGTAGTTGCGCCAATCAATTGCATCTCACCACGTGACAAAACTGGCTTTACAATATTTCCAGCATCCAGAGCACCTTTATCTGAACCTCCAGCACCAACAATAGTATGAAATTCATCAATAAAGAGAAGATTCTCTCCTTTGGTTTCTACCATCTCCTCAATAATTTTTTTAAACTTAACAATAAATCCTCCATCCTCATCTGACATTAAGCTAGATAGTTCCAGAGAACGCACGGTCAAATTTTTTAATTTTGGAGATACCTGGTTTCTTAAAATGGCTAAAGCAAATCCTTCAACAATAGCTGTTTTTCCAACTCCAGCTTCTCCTACCAAAATAGGATTATTCTTAGTTCGTCTGAGAAGAGAGGTCTGAACAGCTTCTACTTCTTTATCACGTCCGTACACCTGATAATCTTCTGCTTTTTTTGAAACTTTTTCTGTCAAATTATCTGTATAACGATCTAAATAGGGTGTTTTTTTCTTTTCTTCAGTAGTCACACTTAATCACCTCTTTCTTTTACTTCCTTGATTTGAAGAGTGAGCTTATCTTTTATCGCATCCACAAATTCTCGTGGATTGATTGTCCCTTCTCCAATCTGAGATAGAAACATTTCCCAGCCTCCTGTTGTCTCTGGGTCAGAGAATTCATTGTCATAGAGATAATTGATAAGTAGATAGGCCTTATTGGTAGGAGTTAATTGACCTGTTTTTTTATCTTTAACAACATAACCCTTACTTTGAATTTTTTTAATGATTTCTCCTCTAGTGGCTTGTGTTCCCAAGCCATATTTAGAAAATATTTGGCCAATCAATTGGCTTTCAGTTAATCTTTTAGGTGGTTTCGTTTCACCCCCTACAATCTGAACCTGCGTATCAATTTTATCCCCCACTTGATAATCAGGAACTTCAACTGGACCTCGTACCTTTCGTGAACTCCATTCAGCCCATCCTAATTTATGAAGCGTTCTACCCTTTGTTTTAAAAACAAGACCATTATTTTCTACTTCAATTGTTTTGGTTGAATAATAACAATCATCCGCAAACATCAAGATTGCCTGCTTCACAACTGCTTCATAAATCAGTCGTTGGTCAGTTTTTAAATTTGAAAGGTTTGGAATTCTTTCAGTCGGAATCAAGGCTGAGTGGCTTGTACCAGATACTTTTTCATCATTGACATAATCTTCTCTAGGCTCCAAAAACGCTGGCTGAAAATGACAATTAATAGCTTTTTGATAGGCAGATAGATTTTCTTTTAAATCGTCAAACTCAAATTGATTGATGTATTCTGAGTCTGGTCGTGGATAGGAGAGAAATCCTTCCAAATACAGTCCCTCAACAATGCTCTCTGTTTTATCTGAGTCAAATTTCCAGGCGCTTGCTGCAAAACTTTGTAATGCAGACAAGGTAAATAGTTGTGGTGCTGATTTCTGATGTTCTTCTTCCTCAACTGAAGAAACAACAGAGGTAGTTGATAATCCCCTTGAAGAGGCTAAAATAGCTTCACTATCTTTAGTTTTATCTTTAGTCGTAAAGAACACCCCATTTTTCTTATCCTCCAGCTGAAGCTTCCAATATTTTTCTGGAGTAAAGTTGCGAATCTCTAAATCATTCTCACAAACTAGTCTGACCGCTGGTGTTTGAACTCGGCCAACCGATAGATGGCTACCTTTTGTTCGAGGGAGTTGTCCTCTTGCTTGAAGATCAAGAGTTGCAAGAGGTGATAAGTTCATTCCTACCAACCAATCACTTTGTGCACGTGCTTCAGCTTCCAAGTAGTAATTATAGGTTTCTGAAGGTTCCTTCAATTCCTGAAAAGCTTTTTGAAGAGTTTTCTTTGTCATGGAGCTTGCCCAAAGACGTTTCCAAATTTTCTCCTTGCCTCCTGGTATATGCGATAAAATAGAGTACGCAATCCGCTCTCCTTCTCTATCAGCATCCGTCCCAATAATCACTTGATCTGCTGTTACCACTTCATCATAGATTCTCTTAAATTTTTCTCTCGAATCCTTGTCCTCTTTCAGATGTTGCTTAAATGAAACATTTGTAAGAGGTAATTTATCAAGCGACCAATTGTCTGGTTCACTATATTCAAATAGATGCCCTTCAGCAGCCACCACATGTACTTCAACTGGAAAATAGGGTGACTGCCTAATGACATAAACACCTTTCTTTTTACTAAATTGTCCCAAAGCTGTAGCGTAAGCTTCTGCCTGTTTCTCTTTTTCAGCCAGAACAACTATAACCATATCATTCTCCTTCTACTTCATTTTCTGTCATTGTAAGCTATAATTAAAAAATCTTTTGTAAAGGGACATTGACAAATAATAAAAGTAAGTTGATATCAAAAAACAGTACAAAAAGTTATATAACTTTATACACAAAAAAGAGGCTCTTAAAGAGCGCTCTTTCTAGATTTTAAGCCCCTTCTTTGGGCTTTGGATAAAATTTTGATTTTGTACCACCTGTCTGTTTAACTGGTAAGGTTTTGTATGTTGTTCAACACTTTTTACAATCTTAGATACTGTCCCATGAATCCGTTTCATAGATTGCGCTAATTGTTGATCATCAAGAGATGTTAAATTATCAGTCCAAAGTGCCATATAGCGAATAGCTTTCTCCGAGGTATCTAACCCAAAATGCTTAGAAACGAGATAACTTGTCATCTCAGCTTCAAGTTCTCTACGATCTTTTGAGACATCTTCCTTATACGAGTTAGCAAATTTAGGATTATGCAGACTAGCATGCGCTAACTCGTGAATGGTTGTTGCAACGACTTCTCCAGGAGTATTATCTGGATTCAAAAGTATTTTTGTTCATCTGGATAAAAAGCTCCCTTCGCACTCTTCAATTCTTTTGCATCATCTTGATAGATTGTTATCCCAATATTCTTAGCATAGTCTGAAAGTCCTTCAAGCACCTCTTTCGTACGAATATGATCCATATTAAAATCATAGTGACGATTTGGCATCGCTTTTGGATAAAATTCAGGCTTCAAGGTTGTTTGAGACAACTCAAAGACTTTATACGTAGCGAATTTAGCTAAGCCTGTTTTTGAATCTCTTTCCTGGAAGAAGCGAGATTTTAACTTTCCTTCTTTCTTTAAAGCCTTTTCTTCAAGTGTCGCTTCAGACAATCTTTTATATTTTGGATTTCCTTTTCCATTTTTCACCTGATTCCCATTTTCATCCAATACAGGAATCATTTCAACCATCATTGGTCGAAATAATGTAATATGTGATTTTTCTCCTGTCTTAACCGAAAGATTGTTATGAACAACTTCTCTTGTTCGACCTGTTTTTTTATTGGTATAGGTGTTTCTAGTTTCAAATACCTGATCTGAAGTAATCCCAAGAGCTTCCCCCCATAGATTGCCATTGATTATAGGTTGCGACTGCATTCGCTCCTGGCCACTGTTCCTGAATCAACGCTACATTTCTAGGTGAGAGTTCTGGAAACTTACTCATAAAATTCAGATACTCTTCTAACCGTTCTGGTGTTTCTGTGTACTCTCTCACTTTTTGAAAAGCAACCTCACTCAATTCATGAGGCGTTAAAGTAGCATAATCAATACTACTTGAGTTTACTTCAGGAATCTCCAAATTCGAAATAGGTTCCTCTTTCAGAATCTCCTCTACACGCTGAAGCAAATTATTTTTAGTTTCTTGCTTAGAAGATTGAAAAGCTACCGTTTCTCTTGTATCAAGAGTTTGACCTGTTACTTCTTCTGTCAATCGAGTTGATTCATTTGCTTCCTGGGAAATTTCCTTATTCACCTCTTTATTTTCCAGCTGAGAAAGAATTTCTTCATCCATCAATGCTAGTTCAGATTGACCGTTGAGTCGACGATATCCTAATCCTAGCATTTGTGAAATTGGTTTAGTCTCATCTCCAACATCATATCGAATTCCTTCTTTAATCACTTTCCCACCTGGAGCATAGACATCAAACTTAATTTTGGTAGGAGGGATATAGCCTTCAGTATTGCCTGCTGTTACTTGTTTCATTCCTTCTTGATGAATTGGATAAAAGTCCTGATTGGCCTTATATAGCTCCCTAGCGAAATCTTGATAAGATATCAGCTCTGTCTCTTTAAATGGCAATATAGGGCCTTCTGGGCGTTCCTCAGACCATTGAAGGCGTACATGGTAGTTTTCCTTATAGATATGATCTTGTATCCATTCTTTATAAAAATCTGAATTTGTATCTAGGAGATGATCTTCACCAGCTGCAGCAACAATCTGATCAAATTTATCATTATGCTGCTTCGCATAGTCAAGATACTGATTCCAGGCTTGATGAAATTCTTCTGGAGTTTTTGAGATGTCACCTGGCACACCTAAATTATAGACAGTATCTAAAACTTGAGTAAAGGTAGCTGAATCAAGTGAGGTTTTATTAAGTGTGTTCTCTGGAGCTAGTGGTTTAAGTTCTTTAGAAACCTCCTCATACTGCTTATTTTTTAAGATAGATAGCATTTCTGCTCCATTATCCTTAATGTAATCTGTATTAATACGATGAACTCTAATTTCACCATCTTTTTCAATTAATACCCCTAGAATAGTCTTTTCTTGGGATAGGGTATCCATTTGAATATTTAAGTCTAATCCAGGTTTTAATAGAGATGCAGGAAACATCTCATCTTGACTGTCAGTTTGAAACGCAAGAATGATATTCTTGTCCTCTGACCGAATCGCTGATTCAGCATCTAATCGTCCAAATTTCTCGATGAATGATAAATCATCAAATACAAATGAATCTGTCTCTAAAACTTCAGATAGCATTGGCAAAATTTGAATTTTGTCTAAATACCCAGGACCAAACGTTATATTTTGAAAATTGGTATGGCCAGAAGAAATTTCATCAATAAACGTCTCTGCTACAGAATTTAGTTTTTCACTATAAATTGGTGCAAGACCTGTCAAGTGCATCCAATGACGTTTCTCAAATTTAACCTGCAAAGCCTGCTGCTTAGCTCCATCTTTATAAAAATACGTAACAGTCGTATCTGCCAACTCATTCAAATACCATGTAGCTGAGTTTTGAATATCTGATGCATACGCAGTAATATTTCGTATATCTTTATTTTTAGGGTAGTAATAACCTTTACGTAGCCTAAAATTTGACTTAATACCCCTATCAATGTTAAAATATAAAGGAACATTGGTAGGAAAATCAGGTTGAGCTATCTGCTCAACGGGCTGCGGTGCTGTCCCTGGAGAATCTTCTCCTAAAAAACTGGAACTGCGATTGAATAATTCGCCCCCAGTGTTATTAGAAAGCTCTTGATTTTGATCATGAGCTTTTTTTGTAATCTCGTTTAAAAACTCTTCATCTTCTCTAGCTATCTTTTGTGCTTGTTTCAATCCACTATCGAAAGTCCAGTAATCTAGTTCAAAATAATTCGACTTTTTCAAGAAGTTCTCTAAGTCGTCAAAAACGTAGTTTTCTCGCAGTAACGCTTTATTTTCATCAAAAAGAGACTCCCAATCTTTAACAACAATGTATTTTAAACTATCATAGCCCATTTGAGTAGCTAGAAACTCCGTTTTACCTGGTTCTGAATGGTATTTAAAAACAATATTATCTTCTTTCTGGCTAAGTGAACCATATTGGCGATAACCAAACTGACCATCCTCAAATAAATAGAATTCAAGCTCACCGTCGCTTTGATAAACATGCCAATAATCGCTGTATAGCTCATCTTGGTTTAAGACAATCACTGGTCTGACTGATTCTTCTACATTCTGCTGCTCTTCAGCTGTTTTTGGACGATAGTCATGATCTGCCTTTTGTGCCTGTTCAAAGTAAGGACTTGGAAGAGTTTCTCCCAATTGCGTTGAAAGATCACTAGTTTCACTACCAATATCATATCGAAAATCATCTGTCAGATGATTCCCCACCTCATCTTGCAATGCAAAATAAGTTTTATCATATCCCAGACTAAGCATTCTCAAATTATTCTCTTCATACAATTGAGCTATAAAGTCTTTATATGGGATCACATCCCCTGATGAGAATTTCTGAGATAGATTTGGATTTTCTGTAAAATCAAAGGTTACAAATAACTCTGGAGATACTGAACTTCGCTCTTCCTCTATCATTTGTTTTACTCCAGTATTTCCTTGCGCTTGTTTGGCAAGCAATTCGTCCACCTTCAGTCTTTCCTCATCTGTTTTCGGATGATACTTGATTTGTGAAGATAATTGAAACTCTCCTTCTTCAGTCAACTCCAGGGCAACTCTTCGTAACCCTTTTACAAAATACGTATTTGGTTGTTTTTCCCACTGATTCACTAAACCCTCATCAATTAAAGCTTGAGTTGCTGGTTGAATACTAGTTTTCCCCATTTGTTCAGATATGCCCTCAAGTCTAGTCAACTCTTCTTGATAGCGTTTGAGAGTAGCTTTGGTAAAGAACGACTCCCCACGTTCAGCTTTTTCTAGTTCTTCACGAATTCGAGGTATATTTTGAACACTCATCTCCAAACCACTTCCCTGACGATTCAACCCCATTTCTTTCAAATGTTGTTGATACTCCAGGCGCTCTACTCGCTCTTCCTGTTGCCTAATTTCATCCATCTTTGAGAAGACTTGACCTTCTATTTGTTCTTGCTTACGCATAAAGCTAGCACCGCCTCGCTTATCATTCATGGGTTGCCCATTTGTTAGCGCTTGGTGGGAATACGCTCTTGAAATAGCATCGTCTTGTTCACCTTTTAGCCGTTCCAATTTTCTACGGGCCTGGGCAAGACGACTGTTATCCGTTTTATCTTCCTGTCGATTCTTTAGAACATCATTCCAGTCCGTTTTATCTTGTCCTGGTCTTAGTTCTGGCAGATCCGAATTGATAACAGCTCCTTTTGCTTCCAATTCTTGAATAAATGTTCTACCTGCTTTATCATTATCTAAAGCTAGCGTGATTAAATCCGCATTTTTACCATCTTCAAAAAAGTGACGATCAATAGCTACTTGAAGTCCGTCTGCCAATTGTTCAGGTGTCCATCTTAATGTTTTTCCTGAAATTTCAGCTTGAATTTGAGATAGATGACGGCCAATAGTTGATTCTTTCAAACCATCCATAGAAACTAATCTGACGTCCTGAAGACTATCCTTGTGCAATTCATAGTAGGACATTAAATCAATTGGACTCTCAGTAAAAATCAATCGTTTTGGGCTGCCAATATCAACATGAATACCTGTCATAGGATCGGAGTTTTTCATAATCACTTTAGCATATCCATGTTTTGGCCACTTCTCCCAATTCTCCTGTATTCCTTGTAAAGAGGCTCCAACAACTTCACCTGAAGAAGAAAGAGACTTGAATACAATAACTGGCTCAATAGCATTTGTTGAACTTCCGCTATTACCTTCCGCAAAGTAGTCAAGTTTGGCATTAGCTTGGGCTAAAACACCCTGTTCCAAAAAATAATCAATCGTTTCATCTGATAGCCCACGTTGAGTCCGAAGATAATCTCGTCCATCTGAAAACGGCTGCTCGTATTTCTCAAGATAGTATTTAAAATATTCTTGAGGCCTTTCAACCATTTGAAACTCTTTAAAATTTCCATCATTTAAAAAATCTACAGATTGATTAAAATCTACTTCCTTTATCGTTTCAACTAAAGCAATCGAATCTCCACCTGTATTTCTAGAGAACCATTTCCATAAATTTTTATCAGGTGAAATAACTAGGCTATCATGTTCTTTCCATCGATAGTCTCGTCCAGAACGAACCAGCTCCATCTGAAGCTCGTTTGCAACATCCAAAATATCTCTAGAACGTGCAAATTCAACACGTTCTCTACGAGTTTTCCCACGTCTTGATTCTTGTTCTATCATATAAAATCTCCTTAAAATCCTTCATACTGTGGTTTATACGGCTCTTTCTCTGCTTGTAGAAACGTTTCTGGATCTAAGTGAACCAATTCCCCTACTGAAAAAGATTCAAATAGCTCAGAATTTTCCTTAAAATCTAGAACCATTTCTAAATCAGAATTTCTTCCTTGACCCTCAAAATGCACTTGCTTGTTATCGGCATTTATTGCCGTAATTAACCATTCGGCTGAAAAGTCAAAGTCTTCAACTGCAACATCTGGAAATACTAGCTCCATTTTTCTACTCCTTTCTCTTTTATCCTTTTATTCTACGTAATAACTGAAGAATCACAGTTAAAGGGACAATATAATTTCATTTTTTTAGGATAATTTCTCAAATTAAATAAAAAAATTTAAATCTCTATGAGTTTTTTTGTTGACAAACTATCCTTCATGATATATAATAGTCTTATAAGATAAATAAAGGAGAAAACAAAATGAAAATCAACAACGACATCAAAGACTTAATTTGGAATATGTAGGACGATATTATCGTTTTGAAAATGACTTCTACAAGTTACCAGGTATCAAATTCACTGACGCCAACTGGCAGAGATTTAAGAGTGGCGAGACATCTATTGAGAAGATGGGCGCTGCAAGAGTTAACGCTATGCTCAATTGCTTATTTGACGATTTTGAACTTGCAATGATTGGTAAGGCTCAAATTCGTTACTATCTAAACAATTCGCTTAAAATGAATATGCCTTTTTACGCTTACTATGATCAATTCAAGAAGCAACAACTATTGAAATGGATTCAGAACAGTCGTGAAGATATTATCGGTGGTGCTGGTGAAATGATGACTGCAGGTGGAAACTGGATTTCTAGCGCTTATTTGAGAGTAGCCTTAGAGAGTAGCGATTTAGGAAATGGTTCATACATGCTTCAAATGCGATTCAAGAACTATTCTCGTGATCCAAGACCAATTCCAGCTGGTCGTCAAAATCGACTTGAATGGATTGAGAAGAACTTGGAGAATATCCGATGAGGGAGAATATAATCGGGCAGAGATTCAATCGTCTCGTTGTCATAGAAGATGACGGGACGAGGTCTTCTAAAGGAGAAATCAAATGGCTCTGTCAATGCGATTGTGGCAATCTATATCACGCCCTCGGATATAGGTTAAGAAATGGTCGAACCAAATCTTGTGGGTGTCTTAATGATGATAAGAGGCGAGAGAGGTTCAAGGACCTATCAGGAACTGAAACGGATAAATTCAAGATTATTGATAGAGCGTACTCTAAGAATCAGCGTGTGTGGTGGAATTGCATCTGTAAGCACTGTGGCAAGAGCGTGATTCTTAATAATAATCTAATCGACCATCAGACCTCATGCGGTTGCAAACATGGAGCGTCCAAGGAATATATGGACTCTATTCGAGATCCTGAGAGCCGAAATCTACGAAACCAACAGCTAAAAGTACGACTGGCGTGCGAGGTGTCTATTTCAATAAGCGTAAAAAGAGATATCAAGTATTCATTAACGTTGACAAGAGGCCGAAGTATTTAGGCAGTACTCCATCTCTTGAAGAAGCTACGAAAATACGCCGTGAAGCAGAATTGAAATATGGCTACAAATAAAACCATTTCTTATACAACATTCCATTCGTACAGCAAAAGCCGTGAAAAATCACGGCTTTTATTTAGCTCCAAGCACCTTTCTTTATATACTGTGGCCTTTTTCCTCCAGTTCTTGCCTCTCATCGCTTCTCTCACGTTCCATGAGGGCTTTTTTATTTGCACGTTGGGCCTTTTGAAGAGAATTGGTCAAATTTCTCATGAAATCTGTATTGATGATTGCTTTACCTTGGGATTGTTGGACGTTTTTTCTTTGCAGGTTCTTCCTTTCTTGCATTTTATGTGAAACAGCTTGAGCTAACTGACTTTTCTGATTGCTTTCTTCCTCCGGTAATATTTTTTGATAGAGTGATTTGAGTTCAGAAAATCCTTTCGCATTCTCCTGTTTTAATTTTTGAATAGTCGCTTGATCAGTCGTTTGTGAAATTTCCTTGTTTCGACTGTAAATCTGATGTTTCAGCTGAAAAATTGAGATATGGGTCTGTAGCTCTTCTATATAGCTATCTTTCGTCACAGGATAGCCCTTTAGAATAGTCAGCACTCCTTCATCTTGAAGAGGTTGAACTGCCACTAATTCTAGCTTCAAACGTTTAATAGGTGTTTGAATTGCTAATGAATCAGCCTTTTCTACTGAAAAGGAAACACTATCTTCAAACTGGTTAGCAAGAGATTGTTTTAGAGATTGGTCTGCTTCACTTAGTTTATAATTTGGAGTTAGTTGCAATTCAGTCAGCTTCAGTCTTTGTTGAATTTCTTTCTTTTTCAATTCAACAAATGGCTTATCGGTTTCAAGTGGTTGAATTTGATCAAAAAGAGTTTTACGAACTAATAAACTACTCTGTTTTTCCTCCAATAAACTCAATTTTAAAGCATAGCGAAATGTTCCTAACTCCTGGCGCTCTTTTAATGATCGATCACTTTTCTTTTTAGCTGCTTCTACAAGTTCTTTCAAATCAGCTGAAGAAAATAGCGACAAGTCTCTTAAAGTAAGTTGCTTCTCCAGTAAGTCTTCTTTCAGCTGACTCACATCATAAACTAATTCCGTAACATATTCAGGACGTCCCAAACCTGTTCCGTGTTTATCATAAGCAGCATAGACTGGTTTTGTAATTTCAATAGGTTTTGCCCCATCTTTCAACTCATAACCCAGTTTTTTCCAGGCATCTAGTGTTTTGATAACACTTGCATTGGGATCCTGTTCTAAAATCATTTGTTGATTCTTTACTGAGAAATTGGCCAAATTTTTTTCCAGTCGAACATCAGCTATTTCAGGAGCATTCTCACGAAATAGGTGCAAGATTTTATTTGCTAATCGTTCTCTCAACTCCTTCTCTCGATTCGCTATTAATTGCTGCAGATGATAGCCTGCAGCCTCCTGTTGTGTTTCTCAACACGACCATCAAGTTTCCGAATCTTCTCGTAGGTTGATTTTTTTCCAGCCGAATAAGCTCCTCTATAGGTTTCTAGGAAGTCCTTCGTTTCTTTCAGAAATTCTTGATAGAGCTCTTTCCCATCATTTTCTAAATAGGAATCCAGATAGCGATCAATGAAGAATTTACTGACTGCAAAATCTCTTGCATTTGAGCCATAGCGCCATTTTTTATCCATTGGTAAATGGTTGTAAGCCTGTTCCAAAAAATTTTTTTCAGCCGAAGAACGAACCTTCTGATCTCTAAATACAGAATTGATCAACTCACTTCTGATATTGGCCAAGATTTGTTCTCGTCTAACAATCATTCCCCTAGTCTGTTCATTCAACAAGCCATGAAAAACATCGCTTTTAAATCGCTCAATAGTTTTCTGGGAAAAGTTTCCTCTATACTCCATTCGTCCACGAGGACGATAGAAAATTTTTTCTCTTGCAGACTCGACTTCTGATAAGCCAAAATGCACATGAATATTATCCGTATTCAAGTGAATGTTGGCCCACCAAAATGATGAGTCGGATAAGCCTTCTTTTTCAATCAATCTTGGTAATGCTTCACGTATGACCGACTTGATAGCTTGCTGATCGACTTTTCCAGTTTCAATATCATATAATCCCTCCTTGGCCAAAAAATCATTATCAAAAGAGATAACACCTTGCCATAAAAGAGAGCCATTTTGATAAGCCTGTTCTAACTTACTTTTCAATTCAGTTACTTTGCTACGCTGCAAGTAATTGGCCTCTTTTGTAAAAATCGCTGTCATCTCTTCACTTTGATTTTCAGTAGCATAAGAACGATTCATATAATCGATGTACTCCTGGAAATTAAGTTTTGTTTCTGGAACTTCAGCTTGGATTTTTTGTAGTTCATCTTCAGTTAGAGACTCAATATTTTGTCTGTGCGTTTCTAAATTTAATTCATTATCAACCTCGACAGCTTCGTCTCTATTGGTGTAGTCTACAAACCCACTATTTGCTTCTGTATATTGCAGCATGAAGGTAATACTTGGACTAGAAGATACGTTCATTATTTTCCTCTCTTTGAATTAAAATAGTCCATTTTTTCTTAAAAGAGCATAGTCTTTTAATAACGGTTGTAATTCTTCAGGTTCAACTTGAAAATCATTGATCCACCGTCCTGATTGAGAAATATGTAATTCTTTTTGCTCTTCAATAAATTGCATGGGAATCAATAAGATATTTGGTTCTTCTAACTCTGAACCACTTTCTCGTTCTAAAAAGGCGACAATAAAATCTTGATTTCCTTTTGTCCTCAATTGCCAGTGATGAGAGTTCCCGTTTTTCCTTTTATACAATGAGCTGTATTTTACATCAATCGTTAGACCATCTAGCCAAAAATCATATACTGGATTATTTTTCTTGAAATACTTATTCGCATCCGTTGCATCTGGAACATACTTTTGAAAAAGCTCCTCGGCCATTCCCCCGAGCTTAGCTGTCCTAGAACCATACTGAATTTTATCTTGAATTTTAAGACAGCCACTCTTTATTAATTTCAAATGAGCTATATGAGTAGGTAGCCCTGACTGTTTCACCGCTTCATGAAAATCTCCTGTTTCTAAATAGATTTCAACAATATCTACCATTTACTGTACCTCAATGAGAATGTTTGATAGTTTGACCACGTGCAATATCTTCTTGAATGACATCGTTGATTCTTGCCATCAATTCATGCTGTGTAGGATCCAATCGTGAATGAATAGATTCCAATTCTTGAACATCAAAATCATCTTTCGTAATAGCATGAAAGTTGGTGAGCGTTAGATAGAGAATTTGATCAAGTTGACGATGAATTGCCTTGTTATCATTTCCAGAATCAAAGGCATCCCCAAAATTTTTTTCCAGCTGAGTCAGTCGCTCATAGAAATTTTTTCCTTCTCCTAATTCAATAAAAAGTTTATAAAAAACTTCAATCAAAGTGACAAGCGTTGCTGAATTATTTCGATACTGTTTCTGCAAAGCAGACGATTCTTTCAAGTAAGATTTTACTTCCTTAAATTTTTCATGTGTTTCTTCGCTAAAGTATAAGCTAAGTCTTGGATTCATTTTTCCCTCCTCAATTTTTCTGAGATGATCCTGTCAAGTAATTGATTTTGTATCCTGGTTGAATATTAAAGATATATACATCAAATGAAATCTCATCATCTTCAATACTCTGTGCTTCCATACGAACTCCTCTAGCAACTAATTCCACATTTCTAAATATAGGAGTTACTCGATAGCGAACATGGTGGTTAGTATTTTTTTATGTAGTTAGCAATTTTTATTTTTCATAGTAAACCATTGATGATTGTTCATTTTCAAAGTTTGCATTTTAAAAGCACGTGTACCTGTAAATAAATTTTTAGCATTCGCATTCTCTCCACTTAATTGAAAACCGATTAAGTGAGAACGATTATATAAATAATCTTCTTTCCCGTTGAAAATTATTTTTTTATTTTTCCATCCTGTTGGTGTGATAGACGAAATAGATTCTCTATCTTCAGTTGGCATCAAATCTTTTCCCAACATCGCTTCAGCAATTCCTACACGATTTAAAAAATCTAGATCAGAATATTTTTCCCAGCTACCATTTTCTAAACTCAATTCGTCTTTTGTAAATTGTGATTTTTCATTGACGACAATCACTTGATTTTTTCCATCATACTCCTTCGATTTCAAATCATCATTTTTCAGAGTAAGATTCAAATTTGAGTTGGAATTTTTTTCTTCAGCTGAATCGGCTATGTTCAATTGAGTCGGAATATCATTTTGTGTCAGGCTAGATTTGATAGCATTAAAATTGTTAGGTTGTACGATAAAGATCGCAAGAAAAATGAGAATGAGGAACAGAGATTTATTCTTCTTCATTTTTAAACACCACCTGACCGTCGTTCAGCTTCAAGTGCTGATACATCATCCATAAAAATGTAACCAATTTGTCGTTAGTTCATTTACAATATCTTGTTTAACATTTAAAGCTGAAAGAGAAATTTCATTCTTCAACATCAATTCTAAAATCTGACTTTGTTGTTTTTTTGATATCAGATAATGTTTCCGCAAATTGATTATTGTACAAATTCAATCCATCATTCATTACGATGTTTTGAACTTGCGATAACATAAACTCATTAAAACTTGGATAGTTATATTTTTTTGAAATATCTCGAAGTTGTTCAAACATATCATCAGGTATATTTCTGATTTTGATTTCTTTAGTCATCACTTTCCACCTCTCCTTCATACTCTAACCAACGTGAAATATGACTACCATAGCAATCCATTTTTTCTTCAAATTCAGAGAGTATTCCTGTCTGTTTTTTTATTTGTTCCAGAACATGGTCAGAAGCTAATTTCATATTTTCTAAATGAGCCACATACAAATCTTGAGCACGATTAAATTTTCCGTACTCAATTTTTTCACGACAGATTGAGAGCAGAAAATCATTAAATGACTTGGCTTTATTTTTCTTAGCAAGAGCTTTTAGATAGCTTACCTCTTCCTGTGTTAATCCTCTAATGAGAATATCCATCTGTATCCTCCATTTTATTATTTACTGTCCCCAAAAAGCAGGACTTCTTTTTTCTTTTATCGAAGCAAAAGCAAAAAGAAGCAAAAAAGAAAACTTCAACCTCGCAACATCACGAACCGATACGGTTCTATTTTTGCGGTTTTTCAACACACTAACACACACAAAGGGACTAAGGTCCTTTTTAGGTGTGTTGTGGTAGAAAAGAGCATAAGGGAAACTGTCCCCACGTAACGTGTGGAGTTGATAGTATCAACGTTTCCAATGATATCAATTTTCTCGGTTTCACCTACTTACACACACATGCTATACTTACCTTTACACACTTTATAGGTGTTATACTTACACTGTTTTTTTATTCTTTACATACTTTTACATACACCATTTTTGACTTTATTTAGAAGTTCAAAACTCAAAAATTAAGACTGATTTTCAACTGGAAAGGTTCCTTCTTCACGTTTTTTCTTCGCTGCTAAACGTTGTTCTTTTTCCTCTTCTTTGATGAGACCTAGTTCCATTTTTTTAACTCTTCAAAAATCGATTCATACGACTGATTTTTTTATTTTTTTCTTCAATTGAATTTGAACATAGATTTTACCAATTTGTTTTTGAAGATTCTCTTCTGCTTCTTTACGTTCCTTTTCTAAATGGGCAACTCTTTTCTTTGCCTCTTCTAGTTGATTATCAATTTTTGTTAAATCATTTTTTTAGCCATGATTACTTCTCCTTTTTATTTAATTAATCCAATTGTAACCGAAAATCTCAAATTATTTTTTTAAAGGGACAATCATAAAAAAATAAATCCCTTAATTCAAAAAAATTAAGGAGATTTTTTTGACTGCTATTTGTTGGTAGACATAAACTTGCCTTTCATAGAAAAACGCACTCCTTTTACTTACATCAAGTTGAATCAACCTGAAATAAAAAAATCATGTTTTTCCAAATGGGAAGACAATAAATACTGGATGATAAAATTCATCAATATCTACAAATTTTTTTCAAGAGGAGCTTCAGAACCATTCCATGATTTTTCTGTAATAGGAAATTCCTGTCCATTTTTCTCTATTCAAAAAAACTTAATTCTACAATATCTTGATAATCCTTTTTCACTGCTCGCTGATTAATCGTAATCATTCGTTGGTTTGCATCACCTTCGTCAGCATCCATAAAAATATTGATTTTAGGAGGTAACTTATCTTTTAATTTTCGGATTCCAAGGTAATCCTTGTTTAAGATATTTTTGAATAGATAACGCTGAAAAAAAGTTTTTGCTTGAAACCACTTCATGAAATAATAAATACCAATACTAAAGATTGTGGCTAAAAGCCAGAACGATGATTCATTCTCTTGAAATGGAAAAAAACTACTGCGATGGAAAAAAATCAAGCCTAACACAACACTTTCAAAAAAATGAAAAAAATAAATCTCTCAACACCAAAAACGCAATTTTTGAAAAAAAGGAACAGCTAGGATAAAAAAATAATCATTAAAAATCCTAAATATTTTTGAACTAATTTCAAGTGCTTCTGATATTATTTTTAACCAGAACAGCACACGCTATCATTTCAAACACTAAAGATTGCCATTTAAACATCTGACCAACCAGCCAATTTATTCCACAAATTGCAGATAATTTATATCCCAATTTATCAGTTCCTTTTACCATTTTAATTAAATTTTTTTCATTTTATTTAATCTCACTTTAATTCATTTCTACAGTTTCAATAGGGTTTGAAAATTCAAATGTTCCATCTTTGACTGCCTGTTTTTTCTTGTCCAAAGACTCCAATTTAGCCTTCAACTTTTCAATGTTTTTATAGGCTGTTTCAATAGTTCTATTCTTCGTTTCGATATTTGTATCTAGCGTAGCAATATTCTTTTGATTGGCTTCGAGATCATCACCTGTTAGATATTTTGCTTCCGCTTGAAGACTCGCTTTTCGTGAATTATCATCTTCAATTGATTCCTTTAATTGAGCAATTGAGGTTGTCAATTTTTGAGACTGTTCATTCTGGAAATTGATCTCTTTTTCTATTTCCTGAAGAGTAAATTCTTCTCTGGAGACAACCTCAATAGCTTTAATTTCAAGCTGAGTATTTTGAGGAGTTACAAAGAATTGTACAGTGTCATCTTCTTCAGATTTCTTCTGAGAAACCTTTTTAGAGTCACTGGATGGCGATGAAATATTCACATCAATTGAGCTAGAAGCGACTGTCTGATTTGTCACATCGATCGCAAATGCACCAAAATTTTTCGGAACTCCTTTAATAATAACTGATACTTTATTATCAATGATTGGGACAACATCCATTTCTATTTTTGAGTCTTTATGTTGCGCATAGAGTTTCCATTTCAATCGTTTGGCATCGATGCCCCGATCTATCGAAGTCGTAGCATCTTTCGTCTCAAATTGTAAAACGATAATTCCAGTATCTGGTGAATATTCCTGGCTGACCAGTTTCATCTCACCACTACCATTTGCAAATACCTGCTTTGTTTTGAGTTGTTCTGAAGTATAAGTTTGTCTTTGTGGCGAGAAAATTGCTCCCATCAAAAGGGTCAACCAGGTCACAAACAACATTGAGAAAATAACTAGTTTTCTCTTAATAATATTCTCTTGAAACCAAACTTTAATCTTAATAAATGGTTTCAAAATTGAGCTAGATTTTATTTTTTTCAATCCAGCGCTTGAATATTTCAATTAAAGTAGACATTTTATTTCTCCTTCCTGATTTTTTTCATAATACTGATTTGTTAAAGAGTTTATATCTGTCTTTTTTTAGTAGCCCAAATTATAAATAATGATAAAGAAAAAAACTATAATAGCTACAAAAAAATAGTTGCAAACATATCTCTCATTAACTCGACACTTCCAAAAATAAAATGATTCAAAGACTGTCATAAAAAGAAACTTCTTTTACTCCTACTAATTTAAGAAAAAGTTGGACTCGTATTAACTAAATTTACAATTACATACGCATTAAATCCTAAAAAGAGATTTACTGATACTAAAACTAGCGAAAAAAAACCAGATACACCTCCTAAAATTGCAAAAACTCGATACTTCACATTTGTTTCAAACAACATATCAAAAGTTGATACATCATCAAAACCTTTTTGTTCACTTGATAGCGTGTAATTTTTTATACCTCTTAAATGTTTGTTAGCTCTTTTCTGCTTCAAACTAGATGATTTAGTTCTTCTCATGCTTCTTATATCCTTTCCAAATAAATGAAATCTTACTTTTCGGCCAAACACTTTTTAGTAACATTGAGAACGCTAATGGCAGCCTTTTCGTTTTGATTTCATTTCCAAAGTTATCACATATAGTTATCTTGAAGAGCGGTACAAACCAAATCGCAATCAAGACAGTTCCAACCACGCCATGCGCAATAGCATTTAAAAATTGATGCATACTACCTCCTTAAATATAGTTTAATCTTTCAGGTGCTAACTCCAAGGTCAACCAGAGCGCTTTTTCTTTGGAAACATGTGTTATAGTTCCCCCCTCATCGTTAAAACGATGTAGAGTAAATGTCCCATCTGGTATTTTTCCTAAAACAACCATTCCTTCATTTGTTTTAGCACGCCATAGTTCCCAATCTGTTTGAAAAGCTGTCTCGGCCCACTTACTCAGTTTTATTCTTTTAGTCATTTATGGCCTCCTGGATTGCTTTCTCATCTGCTACAATCTTTTCCTCTGAATCTCTCGAAGCATATAGATATTTCTTTATTTTACCCTTACGAATTTTGATGATAGTTGCAGCTTTTTCAACCTGGTATTTTTCTACCAACTTTTGACCTTCTTCTGTCTGAGTATCAATGTAAAATGTAGGATAAGAACCTTTATTGGCTGCATCTACAACTACACTTTTTCCAACCTGACAGTAAGGACAATCTTTTTTATAAAATACTAGATTTACATTTTGATCAAGTACAGTATTCTGGTATTCCTTCTGAGTAAGATGAGGATCATAATCTAAGATAAAATGATCTTTATACATCCTATATCCTCCTAGAACTGAGAGACTCACAAATAAAATAACGAGAATAGCACCTACAGCTAACTTAATGTATCTAAAAAGTTCTCTCATACTACTTCCTCCTCATCCATAAAATCAAATATGGAACCTTGAACATAATCAATCTTGGCCAATTCTTTTATTTCTGATTTTAAGTTAGCGAACGTTGTCATCACTTCCTGAAAGAGTAAAGGATCAAATTCATCGGAATCCAATACACGGACAATTGGTAACATTGGATAGTGATCTCTCAACTCCTCCTGCAGATAATCTGAAATCATTTTATCATTCGAGATAACACTATCTACTCTAATAATCGCTGGAATGCTAGTAATACTCTCCTCGTTTTGATAGAAAGTTAAAGCTACATCCCCTGCAGAAATAGACTCAAATTTTAAGTTATCCGATGAAAGTTTGAAATAATAAGCCAATGGTTCTTGTCCAACTCCTGTTAGGTAGTACCCACGGATAATTTTAAATAACTCTGACATCTCCCTTTCTCCTTTCTAACAAACTTTTAGAAGTCTAAACGGAGCTTGATAAACATCAGGGTAGTGAATCAATCTCTTTTTTCTCTGTTCAGGAAGTGGTTTACGATAATGTTTTTGAAGATACTGAAAAGCTAGTCCCAATGTATCAAAAACTAAAACTTTATTCTCCCCATTACAAATGTAGTCACCTAGTTCAAAACTAAAAATTACATACTTCATTCTTAATCTCACTTTCTATTTTGGCCAATCATTGCCAGCTGATCTGTCTCTAATTCAGAATCATATCCGTTTTCTAAACGAACTCGTTGACGAATCCCTATAAGTGAGAGAATTATTAAAACTCCTCCAAAAAATATAAGGCTAAAGAATCCAACTAAAATTAAAATCATATCATTCCTCCATACATTTCCAATTCTACATCGATAATCATAGATATAATGTAAAGGCAGTTTGCGGGTTTTTAAAATTATCCAATATCACGCTCAAATAGAGATAGTTGTTGTGCTTGTTTAAAGCCATCTTTAACCCTTTCTATCACTCTCTGAGTGAACTCTAAGCTTTCTTCAAAGAAAGCAGCAATATTGGCCATATAAGCCTCCTGACGTTCTTTCTTCACCTGGATAAGGGAAAGTAAGATTGCTTTGATAGAGGCTAATCTGATGCCTCCTCCACGGCCGTGTTTGACTGTGAAGAAGATCTTTTGTTCTGCTTTGAGAACCTTCAATACTTTATCCAATGAGCGCTCAGGGATGTTCAAATTATCTCGTATCTCTTTTTTTGTCGTCTGGATAAATGGATCCTCGGATTGATAGAAACCTTCTAAATAGACCATTACGTCTGTTTTCCATTCATGAAGATGACTATTCTTTCTGTCCGCACGTTTCTTCTTAAACTTGTACCAACGTTGCTTCACAAAGAGATCTGAAGCCTTGAGTTCCTGATTGACCCATGATTTACATAAAGTCATTACATAGTCACGACTAGCAGCTTCATATTTTCCTGAGTAGGCGCTTGTGATAATCTTATGATATTCAGCTGAAGAGAGTGGTTCGTCTAGATTTGCATTAAAACTAGAAAGAACCTCCTCACACTCTTCCTGATCGATTCCTGAAGAGAAGTTGGCTAAAGCTAGCGTGAAAAGAACGTTATTTCTTCCCATCAAGGCTTTTCCACCTTTGATATTCCCCTCTCTCATCAGTAATTGATACCAGGGTTCATCAATCTGTTTCACCCCTTCAGAGCCTGAAATAACCGTCAAATTGGGCTTTTTACTTGGAAAGGGAAGATCTGATTGCTTCATAGACCAATCTAACCACTCCTGAAACGAATAAGTATAGTCAGCATCAAAGAATTCGACATTATCAGTTCGAGGAATCCGAGCAATCCCAAAATGGTTACAAGTCAAATCTACTGGTAAAGTTTGAGCAAAGTAATTTCTCAAATTTGAGAGATAGCTTTGGCCACCTTTATCACTCGAAATTGAGAATGAGCTGTAACATAGGCCGATTCTGATAAGACAAAATATACTTGAAATCCTTTATCAGTTTTTAAAATCAACGTCGGCATAAAACCTAAATCCAAGGAAGCAGTTAAAATATCTCCTGTGGTCATTTCTTCAGCTGAAGAGGTAATATCGAAGTCAATGTAGAATGTGTTAATCTGTCTAAGATTATCTTCAGAGTGCCCACGTGTAATCCGTCGACCAGCATCACTATAGCTTCCGTAGCAATATACATTAGGAGTCCAGTGTGTAAACTGATCCTGGTTCTCCAGTAATGATTCAACAGAGGTTAAAACAACACCACGTGCCTTCACCATATTTGCTTTTGAACGATAAGCAAATACAGACCCTCGTCTTCCTTCTTCAGCTGGAGAGAGGAGCTGTAGATGACTATTTTTAAATTTTTGTGTTCTTAACCCATCTTTTGTGATGATGGATAAGCATTTTAATAAATCAATCTTTTTCATGATTTTTAGGTCTCTCGTATCCCTTCACTAGTTATAGTTTGAAGTCAAATACACTTATAAAATATATTTCCAGAAGCGCTAATCAGCTAATATTCAAGTGGTACTGCATTGATAACCAATCCTTGATAGGATCGTTCTAAGCGTTCAATATCTGTATCTTTCACTTCAAGACCTTTACTTGTTTGTTTTAGTTCGATTTCTTCTTTCTGACCTAAAAGGCTACCGTCAGCAAGGATTTCTTTCAAGCGCTCCGCTTTCACTAAGCGATTGCTGGGATTACTGGACTGGTAGCTACCGTAAAACTCAATCAGATAAACATATTCTACTTTATCTATCATGTTACTAGATATATCGGTCATATCCTGTAGTTCTTCCTTTGTATAACACAAATTATCAAACTGACGGATACATTCATCTACTGTTTTTGTAATCTGCATTGCCCAATTCACAAAGTCGTATTGCTCTTCAGTCAATCCAGCCATTGTCTGATATTCAATAGTGTTCTCGATTTCCTTTAAAATAAGTTCAAGTAACACCTTACTAATAAGATTATTGGCAGGGTAGCCATTAGATAACATCTTTTTTGTTGTAATTGTTTTTGTTGAAAGAATTTGAACTTGGTGTTTTCGCTCAAACTGTTTTGTTATATAATGTTTGCTAATTTCGACAGATGGTTCAAAAACTCTTTCATGTGGTAATATGTACTGTGTAATCCGTCCAACTTCAACTTCCGTTGTCCGTCTTTGGAAAACAGTTTCTACTTCAATCGGTGATGCGATTGTTAAATCTAAAAATTCCAAGTTCAATTTGGGGTTGACTTCAACAATTCCAAACTTCTCCCTCAACTCTTCTTTAGAATATCCGTCCTCATAAATAACTTTTTTAAACCAGTTTAAATCTTCCTTAGTCTCAGAAATGCTTTCTGGAACTTCATAGAAAACTGCTGATTCAATTATTTTCTCAAAGAATAAGCTATCGCTTTGTAAATTTGGGTTATCAAAATCAAACTCTACAAGATAGCTATTCGATAAGTCACTCCTTTCCAGACTGCTCTTGATTTCCAACTCTAGCTTTTCAGCTAGTTTTTTTCCGTCTATAATCATTAGAGTATCCATGTGGCTGCGTGAGTTCGTTTTGACTAAAATTGGATTGATAAAATTCCAATCCAAAATCCTTTTAGCAATCTCTAGGCACTCCTTTTTATGTAGATTTAATACTGTCATACTTATTTTTACCTCCAGTACACTTATAAAAATATGTTTCAAAAAGTTCTAATCTATTTATCCAATAATTTATTTATCTTTTTAACCATTTTTATATTCTTAATCTGTGATTCTCTGTCAAATAGTTCGCCAAAGTATCTTGCCATTATCATAAAAAAAGCTAAAGTTACAGTTCCTAGTACTAGGATAAGAAGCAAACCGACTATATCAATTAAAGAGATAGTAAAAAAAGCACACTAACATGAATGTTATTACTTTTATTCTCAATCAATCCCGAACTAACTAACGACATAGCGATCCAGTTGTTGAGATATACTAAAAACCAAGAATAAGATAAAGGGATAGCAATAAACGAGATAGCTCCATAAATGATATTTACTAGCACTTTCCATACACTCTTAGAATAAAGAATGTTCTCTCTTATTGATTTCAAGATACCCTTGTTTATAAAAAGATAATAATACAATACTGTCATACTATACCTCCTATTTCAAGAATACTTTTTAAAGTGTACTTAACAGCCGCTCGAACTCTTCTGCGCTCAGAAGATCGTCAACGTCTTTCCGTGGTTGGAAAGGCATAATCTTTGATACCGGTTTCTTTTTAGCACCTAAACGGTAACGATGTCCGTTTGGCAACCAACCTAGCTTGTGTTCCAATCTACAAAGCTTTTCCCTTCCCTTGATTGTGTCATTAGACACTCGTAAATCAAGGAGACTATCTTCTCCTAGTAGCTTTTCGCTAGCCCACTCACTAGGAGTGAGTTCGATCAATGAGTTTGCGTCCCAGAAAGACCGACGGTAAGCAGTCTTTTGTTGTCTACGAGCGCTTGCATAAGCACTCGCTGTTCTAAAATTATTAAGCATATAAGTTCCTCCTACCCAATTGGGCTTTTTTCTTTTTTCCGTGAGATAATCTATTCTTAGCACCTGCAAATTCCCAATCTCTCTCAAGCCAATCATGCCCTGGTCTGTAATAAACTTTTGTCTGACAAGATTCATCATTAAATCCATAAAAACAGTGGCTACACAGCGTTCTGTTTTTATCTACCCACCAACAAGGACCATACTTTTCATTGATGCAAGGTGTAACCCAGTTGCAAGAACATCGTCTACAAATACCCATTTCCATTTTCTATCTCTCATTTATTCTCATACTTTTAGGTAGCTTTTTACTCGGTAAACAGTAACCTTCGGATAAGTCCCTTTTCCTATAAAATTTAGGACTATTTGTCATTATGTGATCACTTCTTCTCCATCCTCGTCGAAGTTGCTTGTAAGATAAAGAAACACGCTTCTCAATCTCTTTAAAACTAAATCCCAGCTTCAAATATGTTGTTACAATAGCATCAGCATGTTCTTTGGACTCTTCGCTTCTTGTTCTTCGCTGAAAGTTTATTTGCTTATCTTCTTTATTTAATGCTATCTGATAATCAATAAACAACTTCCGCATTTCCATAATTTTGTGTTGCCAGGGCAAACTGTAAGGTTGCCCTGAATATCGATTCACTAAATCCTTTACGGGTTGTTTAAATTTCAGCTGAAGAGGATCAAATTCGCCAAGGTCAGAAAAGGGATCAATGAAACCTAGTGGTTCGCTTTGAATTAATTCATTGTATAGCGCTTCTCTGTCCATCCTAATATATCTCCTTTTGTCAAATGCACGTCATTGAGTCAAATAAACTTAACTGGATGGGTGTAGGTGCTTGTTTGCTGTTTTCATTCTTATCATGATCGATAACGTCAAAGATTTCTAACGTGTCTAAATTCATTACAATCTCTAATCCTACCATCGTCGAACTCCTTTCAAATAGAATTTTAAGCGAACAAAAAAGAGAACAGATTTCTCTGTTCTCCTAAAATATTGAATTATCTGATTTTTCTAAAAACTCTTACCACTTACTTGAAGATTGTTTGAAAAAAATTTCATAGAAAAACTATGTTTATGAAGAAAAAAATCACCTTTTCTTGATTTTTAATCCTATTTGCTGTATGATAAGGGAAAAGAAAGGAGGCAAAGATATGGCTTTTACCAATACCCACATGCGGTCGGCTAGTTTTGGCATTGTTACCAGCTTGCCTGATGATGTCATTGACTCTTTTTGGTATATTATTGACCACTTCTTAAAAAATGTCTTTGAATTGGAAGAAGAACTCGAGTTTCAATTGCTTAATAACCAAGGAAAAATTACCTTCCATTTTTCAAGTCAACACCTCCCTACAGCTATTGATTTTGACTTTAACCATCCTTTTGACCCTCTTTATCCGCCAAGAGTACTGGTTTTAGATATGGACGGTAGAGAAACTATCCTCCTCCCAGAAGAAAATGACCTATTTTAATACTCAATGAAAATCAAAGAGCAAACTAGGAAGCTAGCCGCAGGCTGCTCAAAACACTGTTTTGAGGTTGCAGATGGAAGCTGACGTGGTTTGAAGAGATTTTCGAAGAGTATAAAAACTCTAGCCTTCAGTTGCCAGTGACTGAAAACTAGAGCTTTTTTTATTTTTTCAAAGCATTATACAAGTTACGGACAGGTTGCTTTAATGTCGGATGGATAAAATGAGGCGCAATTTCCTGTAAGGACTCAAGGACAAAAAGGCGTTCCGCTATGTAAGGATGAGGCAAGATAAGGTCATCTGTATAAAGGATCTGGTCCTCCACAAAGAGCAAGTCCAAATCAATCAAACGAGGTCCCCAATGCACTTCTCTCACCCGTCCCATCTCTGACTCAATGGCTAACAAGGTCTCTAATAGAACTGGGGCCGGCAACCAGGTTTCCACCTCAACCACTTGATTGGCAAAGCTATCCTGCTCAACACCACCCCAAGGCTCCGTCGTTAAGACACTAGACTCTTTGAGAATATGGATACCTTGATTTCGCATTTTCTCAATGGCTTGTTTCAAGTTTGCTTGTTTATCTCCCATATTGCTTCCTAGGGCGATAAAGGCTCGTTGCTTGCGGCGATGAATGGTTACCGAGCAAGTATCTAGTGGCAAATGCACTGGCGCCCAAGGTTTTTTCAGTTCCAGCTTTATTTCTTGGACAAGAGGATAGGCCTCAAAGGTACGTTCTACCAGTTTGTAGGCTACCGTTTCAATCAAGTCCTCAGTTGTTTCCTGAAACCATGTCGTCCACTGCTGACACAATTCTCCGTAATGGACAGAGGCTGTCAAATCCAAGTCTGTCGCCGCCTTGGTCATATCATAAGATAAGATGGCTGAAACGACAAACTTCTGCCCCAATTCCTTCTCACTAGGAAAAAGACCATGATAGGCAAAAATTTCCAAATCCTTAATCTGCAGTTGATCCATAATGATTCCTTTCTAGAAAAATCCGCCCAAAGCGGATTCTTTTTATAGTCCCATTAAACGATAAGCCTGATCGCGGAGGTCCTTATCTGTTTCAAATAGACCACGAGCTACTGTCGTCAAGGTTGCTGTGCCTGGTTTTCTGACACCACGCATACTCATACACATATGCTCCGCCTCAATGACAACAAAGGCTCCTTTAGCACCTAGATAGTCCATCAAGGCATCGGCCACTTCGATATTCAAACGTTCTTGAATTTGTGGTTTTTTCGAATAAACTTCAACCGTACGAGCTAGCTTAGACAAACCTGCCACACGGCCATCTGGAATATAGGCAATATGCGCTCTCCCATAAAATGGTAGAAAGTGGTGTTCACACATGGTATGGAAAAAGATATCCTTTTCTACCACCATATTATCATCAATAATCTCAAAGGATTTTGACAAATGTTCCTCCGCTGTTTGACCAAGACCTGAAAAAATCTCTTGGTACATACGGGCCACTCGAGCAGGTGTTTCCTGCAAGCCCTCACGGTTAACGTCCTCTCCTACAGCCTCGATAATCATTTTTACAGCTGCTTCAATCTTTTGTGTATCCATTCTCGTTTTTCCTCTCCATCAGATAGGCTCTCACTTGGCTCAAGAAATACAAGGAACCCGTGACAATCCTAACTGTTTTTTTCTCTTCTTTTTTATCTGTCAATTTCTGCTCTAGAAATTCCTGCCAACCTTGGTAGCTGAGATTTCTAGACTTAGCTGCCTCTTTCAGCACGTTTTCATCAGTCGCCCGACTATCTGAAAAATGTGTTAGAGTAAGCTCGGTATCTGGCATGGCCCCCAGCAAGTCCAACATATCCTCCAAGGCCTTGGTTTTGATGCAAGTAAAGAGGATTTCCTTGCGATAATCCGCAAAGCGTTCTTGCAAGGTTGCTAATAAAGCCTTGATAGCATGGGGATTGTGGGCTCCATCCAAAATCATCAAGGGATCTCTTGACACGATTTCCAAACGCCCTGGCCAACTTGTTTCTTCCAAGGCTTGAGAAATCAAGTGATTGCTTGCTAGCTCTCGACCATCTTCTTGACAAAAATTATCAAGTAAAGCTATGGCCATCCCAGCATTCTCTATCTGGTGCAAACCAAGCAGGCCAGTCTGGAAGCGACCTTGTCTGACAACACTTGTATAGTCAAAGACTTCACCCGTTACCACACTCTCTTGATGACAAACTGGATAATCTTTCCCATAGGCAAGTCTCGGCACATCTTTCCCTTCCGCAATGCGGTCAATCACAGCCAAAGCTTCTGGAGCGATACGACCTGTTACCAAGGGAATACCTTGTTTGATAATACCAGCTTTCTGCTCTGCTATGGCTTCCAAGGTGTCACCAAGTAGGGCTACATGGTCCAATCCAATGGTCGTAATGCCTGTTAGAATAGGCTGGCAAACATTGGTACTATCCAAGAGTCCACCCATGCCCACTTCCATGATAGCCACATCTACTTGCTCTGAGGCAAAGTAGTCATAGGCTATGGCTGTGATAATCTCAAACTCGGTTGTGCCCTGTAAATTAGCGGCCACTTCTCCTTCCAGCAAAGACTGATAGTCTGCCATGAGAGTTTCGAGTTTAGCCTCGGGAATAGATTCCCCATTGATGCTAATCTGGTCTGTGTAGTGAATGAGATAGGGCGAGCTGAACACACCAACTCTCAGGCCTAGCTTTCCAGCATATTTTTCAAAAAAGCAATGGTCGAACCCTTGCCATTGGTTCCTCCGATATGGATGACTTTGAGTTTGAGATGGGGATTTCCGCGCAAAGCTAACAGTTCCACCATTCTTTCCAAGCCAAAATGCGGTTGATCCGTCCGGTAGTTAGCAATCCACTGATTGTTTTCAATTTCTTTCATCTTATTTGTATTGTTTTAAATCTAAATTTTCCGCTTCATCAGCCAGACGAATAGCGGAGGCAATTTCAACTGCCATCCTGTGACTAGCTACGTCATGCACGCGCACCACTTCTACACCCTGTCTCGCAGCGATACTAGTTACATGAGCCGAAGCCGTATCTCGATTGCGGAAACCAAGTTCTGTCTCAGGATTGACTTCAAAACCACTTTCTTCAAGGATATTGATGACAAATCGCTTACGCGACACTCCGAGAAAGATTGGATACCCCTTCAGATGTAGTTTATCCAAGTCCCGTAAAAGAAGCAGATTTTCTTTCTTGGTCAGACCAAAGCCGATTCCCGGATCCAACAGGATATTTTCTTGTGCAATTCCAGCTTGATTTGCTCTCGCTAGTGCTCGTACAAAGAAAGTCTCCATCAACTCTTCGATTGGCAATTTTTCGAAGTCAGCTAGCTCTTCCTCTGTAAAAGCTTGATTAAATCCAAAATGAGGGAATATGAGCGAGCTAGGATGCTGAGGTCGAGCCATAACAGGATTAAACATGATGACCACTTTCGCTCTCGCTTCAGCTACCACATGGGCCATTTTTTCATCACCCATGAGGCCAGTGATATCATTGACTAGATTGGCACCAGCAACCAAAGCAGCCCCTGCTACCTGACTCTTCCAAGTATCAATAGAGATGAGGACATCACTTTCCTTGCGAATAGCTTTGATTACTGGAACAACACGCTGGATTTCCTCTTCTATCTCAACATAGCTACTTCCCGGCCGAGTTGATTCTCCACCGATATCTAGCATGCTGGCTCCTTCTGCTATCAATTTACGAGCCTGCTGGAGTGCCTGCTCAAGAGCAAAAATTGACCACCATCCGAAAAGGAGTCTGGGGTTACATTGATAATTCCGCAAATAGCTGTCTTTGCATGATTGGCTTTACTTGACATATCGGTCACTCCCTCAAGGATTTTCATCATATTATTTCTCTATTTTACCATAAAAAGAAAAAGATGGACACGATTGCATTCATCTTTTTCCCAGTAGAAACAAGTAAGCAATTGTCAAAAATCTTAAACAGAAATCCCTAATGTCCGACTCATGATCACCACAAGAGCCAACAAACAGAAAGCAACTCCATTAACAATCATGTGAAGTAAGATAGACATTTCCAAACGTTGGGTCTTGTAAGCCGTCCAAGTTAGCACAGTTGACATACCTCCATAAATCAATAAAGAAGGTAAATTACTTGGTTGATGCAATAAAGCAAACACAATCGTACCAACTACAAATCCCAAGTTCTCCTTGCCTCGGAAAATCTTTTTAGGAACAATCCCACGGCACAAGATTTCCTCACAAATTGGAGCAAGCAAGGCCAACAAGAAGAAACTGGAAATTAAAGAACTATTCTGAACCATATCATTAATCTGAGACTGGTTACCTGTTGTCGTCTCATTTGACAGCTGTAACAAGATAGAACCAAGTATATTTGAACATATAATGACTAAATAACTTAATCCCAATCGCGCCAAATCCTTAGCTCTAAAAAAAGAAAAATTAAAACTTGCCAATTGCGTTTTACGAGCTCCAATAATAAATAGCACCAGAACCACAATCGAAATACCAGCAACTATCAGTCCTGACTGCAACAGTGGCACTGCATTTAAAGTTAAAATAGCAGTAACCCCTATAGGAATCTGATATAAAATTGTCGCCAGAAAAAAGATTAACAGCCAGCCTGCACGATTCAATAATTCTTTCCACATACTTTTCTCTTCCATCATTCATCTCCTAGACTTTATATTAAAAAAAGGGGGAAATCCCCCTGGGTTATCCTATTATAAGGCCATGCTGATATAGTTAAGGATAAACAAGGCATCCAAAATCCAAATCATGATATGAACATCTTTAGCTTGACCTTTGACAATCTTAGTCAAAGTGTAAGTCAAGAAACCAACTGCAATCCCTTGAGTGATAGAGTAGCTGAATCCCATAAAGATAGATGTGAAGAAAGCAGGAACCGCTTCAGACATATCATCCCAATGAATATTTTTCAAGCTAGCCAACATCATAATCCCAACGATAATCAAGATTGGAGCTGTAGCAGATGTTGGTACAATCGCTAGAAGTGGACTAAAGAAGCTTGAGATTGCAAAACAGATTGCCACGACCAAGGCTGTCAAACCAGTACGTCCACCTGCACCGATACCTGCAGCAGACTCAACATAAGTCGTTACGTTTGAAGTACCAGCTACTGCACCAATTGTTGTAGCAATTAAATCAGAATAAAGAGCTTTGTCCAATTTAACTGATTCATTGTTCTCACCTTTAGAAGCAATGATTCCAACTTTTTCACCAGTACCAATTAGAGTACCAATTGTATCGAAAATATCTGTTAATGAAAAGGCAAGAATAGCCATAAGAGTCTCAGGTAAGCGAGCTGTATCTGAAACCAAAGCTCCTAAACCTTCTGAACCAAGAGCTGCACCAAAAATTTTCTTCAAATCTTCTACCGCAGCACCCAAGTGATTATTTGAAAAATCAATGCTAGAAATATTAACTAAACCTACTGCAATTGCAAGAACTGTTGTTGTTAAAATAGAAAGGATAATCCCTCCCTTAATCCCTTTGATGACAAAGAAGATAGTAATAGCAAGTCCTGCAAGAGCTACCAAAACAGCTGGGTTATTAAAGTCAACCAATCCTGGAACTGCTGAAGAGTTTGCTGCAATCGTTGCTTGAGCTTTGTCAGCACCTTCTCCTACAACAGTATAGTTACCTGGATCAATCGTAAATTTCAAAAGTCCAGCATTCTTAATCCCTACGTAAGCAAGGAAGACACCGATACCTGCTGAAATAGCTGAACGAAGAGCAGTAGGAATGGATTCAATGATCATTTTGCGTACATTTGTCAAAGTAATAATCAATGAAATAATACCACAAATGAAAACCATAGCCAAAGCTTCTTGCCAAGAATAACCAAGTCCAAAGACAACTGTAAAGGTAAAGAAAGCATTCAGTCCCATACCTGGTGCTTGGGCATATGGTAAGTTAGCATAAAAAGCCATCATAAGAGTTCCTACCACAGAACCAATAATCGTTGCTAGGAAGATACCCTGAGCAGGCATTCCTGTTTGCGAAAGAATTTGTGGGTTTACAAAGAGAATATAGCTCATTGCAAAGAAAGTTGTTAAACCAGCGAGAACCTCTGTACGAACGTCTGTACCGTTCTCTTTTAGTTTAAATAATTTGTCCATTATCAATCTCCTTTTAATTTTTACGAACAATAATAGAATTATATCATTTATCATTCACTTTTTCAATATCTTTGTTTGATTTATTTAATAAAATAATAGAATTTCTTTTTTGTTTGGAATCTGCTTTTCTATCTGCTTTTTGTTATAATAGTAGACATCTTATCTGGAAAGACACTAGAAAGGTCCATATGACGAAAAAAATTATTGCAGTTGACCTAGATGGAACCCTGCTCAACTCAGACAGTCAGATTTCTGACTTTACCAAAGAAACCATTAAAAAAGTTGCTGAAAAAGGGCATCAGGTCATTATTACGACAGGTCGCCCTTACCGCATGTCAAAAGATTTCTACCGTGAACTAGGCTTAGACACTCCTATGATTAATTTCAACGGTTCCCTTACTCATTTACCAGACCAAGTTTGGAACTTTGAAAAGTGTTTGACGGTAGACAAAAAATATCTGCTAGATATCGTTCGACGTTCAGAGGACATTCAAGCCGATTTTATCGCTGGAGAATATCGTAAAAAATTCTACATTACAAATCCTAATGAAGAAATTGCTAATCCCAAACTATTTGGCGTAGAAGCTTTCCAGCCTGAAGACCAATTTCAACCTGAATTGGTGACCAAGGACCCTAACTGTATTCTGCTGCAGACCAGAGCCAGTGACAAGTATGCCCTTGCAAAAGAAATGAACGCCTTCTACCAGTATCAACTTTCTATTAATACCTGGGGTGGTCCGCTCAATATCCTTGAGTGTACCCCAAAAGGTGTCAACAAGGCCTTCGCCTTAGACTACTTGCTCAAGGTAATGAACCGTGACAAAAAGGATTTGATTGCCTTTGGAGATGAACACAATGATACCGAAATGCTCGCTTTTGCTGGAAAGGGCTATGCCATGAAAAATGCCAATCCAGACCTACTCCCTTATGCGGATGAGCAAATTTCCTTGACAAATGACCAAGACGGGGTTGCCAAAACCCTACAAGACTTATTCTTATAACCTATACTGATACTCAATGAAAATCAAAGAGCAAACTAGGAAGCTAGCCGTAGGCTGCTCAAAGCACTGCTTTGCGGTTGTAAATGAAACTGACGAAGTCAGTAACATACCTACGGCAAGGCGAAGCTGACGTGGTTTGAAGAGATTTTCGAAGAGTATGACCAGCTTGCGAGCTGGTCTTTGTGTTCTTTTCACAATCTCATCAACCAGTTAATCGATTGTTCTACTTTTTGCCTCCAAAACCTTGGAAAAGGCTTTCTTTTGTGATATACTTCACATATAAATACAAGAGAGCTCGTCACACTCGACTCTGTTGAAAAATCAATCCAGTCCTGTTGTCCCTGTTCTCGGCCAATATCAAGGAGGATAGCTATGAAAGCTGTTGTTGTAAATCCAGAAAGCACTGGTGTTGCTATTGAAGAAAAAGTACTCCGTCCACTTGAAACTGGGGAAGCACTTGTAGAAATTGAATACTGTGGTGTTTGCCACACTGACCTTCACGTTGCCCATGGTGACTTCGGTCAGGTACCAGGACGTGTCCTAGGTCACGAAGGTGTTGGTATCGTTAAAGAAATTGCCCCAGATGTTAAAAGCCTTAAAGTTGGCGACCGTGTCAGCGTTGCTTGGTTCTTTGAAGGATGTGGCACTTGCGAATACTGTACAACTGGTCGCGAAACCCTTTGCCGTACAGTGAAAAATGCTGGCTACTCAGTAGATGGTGGTATGGCTGAACAATGTATCGTAACTGCAGACTATGCTGTTAAAGTTCCTGACGGACTTGATCCAGCCCAAGCTTCTTCTATCACATGTGCTGGTGTAACAACCTATAAAGCTATTAAAGAAGCCAAAGTTGAACCAGGCCAATGGGTTGTTCTTTACGGTGCTGGTGGACTTGGTAACCTAGCTGTTCAATACGCTAAAAAAGTTTTCAATGCCCATGTCATCGCAGTTGATATCAACAATGACAAACTTGCCCTTGCAAAAGAAGTGGGAGCTGACATTGTTATTAACGGCCTAGAAGTTGAAGATGTACCTGGACTTATCAAGGAAAAAACTGATGGAGGTGCCCACTCAGCTGTGGTAACTGCTGTATCTAAAGTTGCCTTCAACCAGGCTGTTGACTCCGTTCGTGCTGGTGGACGCGTAGTTGCTGTTGGTCTCCCTTCTGAAATGATGGAACTCAGCATCGTTAAAACAGTCCTCGATGGAATCCAAGTTATCGGTTCTCTTGTTGGAACTCGTAAAGACTTGGAAGAAGCCTTCCAATTCGGTGCAGAAGGTTTGGTAGTTCCAGTTGTCCAAAAACGTCCAGTAGAAGATGCCGTAGCCATTTTCGACGAAATGGAAAAAGGTCAAATCCAAGGGCGTATGGTACTTGATTTCACAAACTAATTCAATAAAAACATATACAAAAAAAGTTGGATGTTTCTTCCAACTTTTTTTATATTAAATTTTTAAAATAAAAAAATATTTTTCTTCTCGAAAAATATTTATATATCAATATTATTAAATACACTATTTAAATATTTTTCTTGAATATTTTTATATCAATTAGTTGATTTTTTTATGAAAACGGTTTATACTAATCTAGTCTTAAAGTTTTCTTAAACAATGGGCACAACATTTTATAAGGAGGAATGACAATAATGAGTATCGGAATCATTATTGCGAGCCACGGTGAATTTGCTGCAGGTATTCATCAGTCAGGATCTATGATTTTTGGTGAACAAGAAAAGGTTCAAGTTGTAACCTTTATGCCAAATGAAGGTCCAGATGACCTATATGCTAAATTTAACAACGCTGTGGCTGCATTTAACGCAGAAGATGAGGTGCTAGTTTTGGCTGACCTTTGGAGTGGTTCTCCATTCAACCAAGCTAGTCGCGTGATGGGAGAAAATCCTGATCGTAAGTTTGCCATCATCACAGGACTTAACTTACCGATGTTAATCCAAGCCTATACAGAGCGCCTCATGGACGCTACAGCAGGTGTGGAAAAAGTCGCTGCGAATATTATCAAAGAAGCCAAAGATGGCATCAAAGCTCTTCCAGAAGAGTTAAATCCAGTTGAAGAAGTTGCAAGTGCTGCAGCTACTCCAGTTGCCCAAGCTGCTATCCCAGAAGGAACTGTTATCGGTGACGGTAAACTGAAAATCAATCTTGCCCGTCTAGACACTCGTTTACTTCACGGTCAGGTTGCAACTGCTTGGACTCCAGATTCAAAAGCAGACCGTATCATCGTTGCTTCAGATAACGTTGCCAACGACGATCTTCGTAAAGAATTGATTAAACAAGCGGCTCCGAATGGAGTAAGAGCCAATGTTGTACCAATCCAAAAATTGATTGAGGTTTCAAAAGACCCACGTTTTGGAGAAACTCATGCCCTCGTCTTGTTTGAAACACCTCAAGATGCCCTTCGTGCAATTGAAGGTGGCGTGCCAATCAAGACTCTTAACGTAGGATCAATGGCTCACTCAACTGGTAAAACAATGATCAACAACGTTCTGTCTATGGACAAAGAAGACGTTGCTACATTTGAAAAAATGCGTGACCTCGGTGTTGAATTTGACGTACGTAAAGTACCAAACGACACCAAAAAAGATTTGTTTGACTTGATTAACAAAGCCAACGTTCAATAATAGAAATCAATAACTATCGAAGAATTCTAAGAAAATTTTTCACTTTATTATCATTAAATAGAAAAGGAATAAAACCATGTCAGATATTTCAATTATTTCTGCTGTCTTGGTTGTAGTTGTTGCCTTCCTTGCAGGTCTTGAAGGTATCCTCGACCAATTCCAATTCCATCAACCAATCGTCGCATGTACCCTTATCGGACTTGCAACTGGTAACCTCGAAGCAGGTGTTATGCTTGGTGGATCACTTCAAATGATCGCCCTTGGTTGGGCAAACATCGGAGCTGCCGTAGCTCCTGACGCTGCTCTTGCATCTGTTGCTGCAGCAATCATCTTGATCAAAGGTGGTAACTTTACTACTGAAGGTATCGCCGTTGCAACAGCAACAGCTATCCCTCTTGCCGTAGCTGGACTTTTCTTGACTATGATTGTTCGTACAATCTCAGTTGGTTTGGTTCACACTGCAGATGCTGCTGCTAAAGAAGGAAATATTGCAGCTGTTGAACGTGCTCACTTTATCGCACTTCTTCTTCAAGGTCTTCGTATTGCGATCCCTGCTGCCTTCCTTATCGCTATCCCAGCTTCTGCCGTTCAAGATGCTCTTAAATTGATGCCAGACTGGTTGAACGGTGGTATGGCTGTCGGTGGTGCTATGGTCGTTGCCGTTGGTTACGCTATGGTTATCAACATGATGGCAACTCGTGAAGTATGGCCATTCTTCGCTATCGGTTTTGCTCTTGCAGCTATCTCTCAATTGACTTTGATTGCCCTTGGTGTCATCGGTGTTGCCCTTGCCTTCATCTACCTTAACCTTACAAAACAAGGTGGAAACGGTGGCGGCGGAGCTGCGACTTCTAACGACCCAATCGGTGATATCCTAGAAGACTACTAGAAAGGGGAACAATCATGGCTGAAAAAATTCAATTATCAAAATCAGATCGTCAAAAAGTTTGGTGGCGTTCACAATTCCTTCAAGGTTCTTGGAACTACGAACGTATGCAAAACTTGGGTTGGGCTTACTCATTAATCCCAGCTATCAAAAAATTATACACTAAAAAAGAAGACCAAGCGGCTGCTCTTGAGCGTCACCTTGAGTTCTTCAACACTCACCCATACGTAGCTGCTCCTATCATGGGGGTTACTCTTGCACTTGAAGAAGAGCGCGCTAACGGTGTAGAAATCGATGACGCGGCTATCCAAGGGGTTAAAATCGGTATGATGGGACCTCTTGCTGGTATCGGTGACCCAGTATTCTGGTTTACAGTTCGTCCTATCCTTGGAGCCCTTGGTGCATCACTTGCTGCATCTGGTAACTTGGTTGGTCCCCTTCTCTTCTTCTTTGGATGGAATGCGATCCGTATGGCCTTCCTATGGTATACACAAGAGTTCGGTTACAAAGCTGGATCTGAGATCACTAAAGACATGTCTGGTGGTATCTTGAAAGACATCACTAAAGGTGCTTCTATCCTTGGTATGTTCATCCTTGCCGTTCTTGTACAACGTTGGGTATCCATCAACTTCACTATCAACCTTCCAGGCAAACAATTGTCAGAAGGTGCCTACATCAACTTCCCAGAAGGTCCTGTTACAGGAGCTGAGTTGAAGGGCATTCTTGGTCAAGCGCTTAGTGGTATGAGCCTAGATAGAGTTCAACCACAAACGCTTCAAGGTCAGTTGGACTCATTGATTCCAGGATTGATGGGACTTCTCCTTACTTTCCTTTGCATGTGGTTGCTTAAGAAAAAAGTATCTCCAATCACAATCATCCTTGCCCTCTTTGCAGTTGGTATCGCAGCTCGTTTCTTCGGTATCATGTAATCTCGGTGAGAATATATAAACAAAAAAGAATCAGGATTAAACCTGATTCTTTTTATGTATCAACTTTTTCTCCTAGTAAGATAATGAAAGCACCCAATCACCACTGCTAGTATGGCAACATAGAGTAGCTGTTTGGCTTCTAAAGGCACAAAAGCTCCCTGTAGGATAAAAGTATTGGCAAGTACACCAACAAGGGCTGCAAGGCTCAAAAACGTGAGCAAAAGCATCTTGTATCGATTAAAAGGCAAGCTGACCTTGGCAACTAGACACAGACCATTGATCAGGGCAAGGAGGAAGCAAATAAATTTGACCTGACCTGGGACAGTGATAAAGAAATTGGTCAAAAGAACACTAGCAACCAGAACGCCACCACCAATCGCCGCGTTGGTTAGGATATCTCTCATAAAGTGAGTGCTAACCTTTTCTTTATTGGACTCAAAAGTCAGGAAGAAGGATGGAATCCCAATCGTAATGGCTGAAATGATTGTAAACTGAATGGGGATAAAGGCAAATTCCAAACCAAATACCACACTCAAAATGGCAAAAACGATGGAGAAGAAGGTCTTTGTTAGAAAAAGAGAGGCTACCTTTTGGATGTTGTTAATGACCCGGCGTCCTTCCATCAAGATATCATAAAATACTGCAAAGTCATCTGTGAGAAAAACAATATTGGATACACTTTTGGCTGCACTCGTAGCCCCCTTCATGGCAAAACTAATATCTGCTTTCTTGAGAGCCAGAACATCATTGACTCCATCACCACTCATGGCAACTGTTTTACCAGCATTTTGCAAAATAGATACCATCTTTTGCTTCTGTTCAGGTGTCACACGTCCAAATATTTCGTGTTCCAAGACCACTCTTTCAAAGTCATCATCGCTCACCTTGGTCATATCAATAGCCCGCGCTTCTTCCTTAAAACCTGCCTTACGAGCCACCCCATATACAGCCACATGATTATCACCACTGATAATCTTCACTTCAACACCTTGAGATTCGAAATAGTCAAAGGTTTCCTTGGTATTGTCCTTAATCTCATCTGACAAAACGACGTGGCCTAGTAGTTCCATATTAGCTGGACTAGTAATCTGGTCCTTGCTATGAGCGAGTGTTAAGATTCGAAAACCTTGCTGTTTCAGATGCTCATAGTAGGCATCCATCGGCTGGGTAAAGCCTAGAAATTCATAGGCTCCGAAGAAATAGGTCCCACTGTCTTTTACTTGGACAAAGGAATACTTGTTTTTACTTGAAAAGGCACCAACTTCTTGAACTTCCCACTTTTTCTCACAGGTTAAGTAAGTCTTCAGAGCTCGGGAAGTTGCATTTTCATCCTCGAAATAAGCCAGATAAGAAGATAGTTTCTCTGCCACATTAGCATTCATTTCTTGGACCTTCATATTACCAGTCGTGATGGTACCTGTCTTATCAAAACAAAGAACATCTACTCGCGCCAAAGTTTCCACACAGTATAGTTCCTGCACTAGAACCTTCTTTTTAGCCAGCTTCATGGCTGCTACTGCTAGGGACACACTAACTAGGAGAATCAAGCCCTCTGGAATCATGCCGACCAAGGCACCTGAACTTCCCAAGACGATTTCAACATAAGTCCGTCCTAGACTAAAACCTCTGACATAGAGCAGAATGGCAACTGGCACCAGCAAGATAGAAACGATTTTTAAAATCTTATCCATATAATCGCGCAGTTGAGAAGGGTATTTTTTGAATTCCTTGCTGGATTTTGCGAGCTTGTTGATATAACTATCGGGACCCACAGCTGTCGCCGTGACCAGACAAGTACCGCTGACGACATTGCTTCCACTCATCAGCTTGTCACCAACTGTTTTAAAGACCGAATCACTTTCACCCGTCAGCAAGGACTCATCAACTTCAATATTCCCTTCAAGGACTTCTGCATCGACAGGCACCTGATCTCCCAGATTGAGATGCAGGTACTCGCCTAGAACGATGTCCTCTGGATCAATCTCAATCGTTTGGCCATCTCGGTTGACTCTGTACTTACTTTTACCAAGCAAACTTAGCTTTTCTAGAGCATTTTTTGAACGCACTTCTTGGAAAATCCCAATGGCTGTATTGATAGCAATCACACCTAAAAAGAGCATATTTTCAAATCGCAAGGTTGTGGCTACCAGAACTGCCAGAGCCAAGTTCATGGCATTAAAGAAGGTAAAGATATTTGAAACGACGATTTCCTTGGTTGTTTATAGGGTTTAATATCGCTGATGTTTCGTTGACGATTCTTGATGTCTTGACTGCTTAAATACTTCATTTCTACTCCGATATCCTTTTGTACTACTATAGTAACACATATCTTTTTCTCTGTCACTTAAAGACTCAAAATAGGAAGAACTCCCTTGGCAAGCATCATCTATCGCCACTTCAAGAAGGACTTAAAAAAGAAGCTAGGATTTCCCTAACCTCTTTTCTTTATACTTTATTCTGCCAAGGCACCCATTGGATCCCATGGTGCAAGTACGATTGGTTCTGCTTCATAAGCAGCTCGTTCTTCTGCTGTTAGTAATTCTTTACGGACAACGATTTGGTAAGTGTATTCATCCATCCAAGCATCTGAGGCAACGAAGTAACCATCTGTACCGACCTTGTCTCCCCATGAGTTTTCAACCTTCCACTTGGTTGACTTGCCATTTTCATCCAAATCCACACCTGTCAAGACCATGGCGTGGGTCATCAAGCTTTCGCTGTAGTCCAAACGTCCAGCCTTGTCTTGAGTGAGTTGAATATCCATGCTTGATTCAAAGTCATAAACATCTGTCGCAAGGATTCCAGCTTTGCGGTTGCTAAGTTGGCCGACATCTGAACCAAACCAAACAGTTTCTCCTGTTTGCATTTGGGCAATCGCCAATTCTTTCAAGCGTTCCATTGGAACGTTGATGTAGCGAACTGCACGGCTACCAACCACATTTCCTAACATCTCAACTGTGTAAGATTTGCCGTAAGGCTTGTCAGCAGTTGGAGCATTGATAACAGAAACGTAGTCTTCTAGAGGAAGATTGACATATTTCCTGTAAAACTCTTGTGGTGTGATACCCTTTTCGCTTTGGTAGTTATCATCCTTATCGCGATAAGCAAAGTCAAATTTACGTGGTGGAAGACCTAGTGACATAGCAAGGAAGTTAAAGATTTCTTGCAAGAGGTCTTCTTTCTTAGCTTGAACAGTCGCTTGGTCTGCACCAGAAGCGAGCAAGTCACGCAAGATTTGAGCATCTTGGCGAAGCAATTTGTTAAGGATGGCATTGAGCTCACGGCTGCTGCTAGATGAGATAGACTCAGGGTAAACAGACTTGGGCACGACACCGTATTTATCAAAGAGAGAAACGACCATATCCCACTGACCACCGTCTTGTTGTGGTGTTTGGAGTAGGAATTTAACCTTGCGGCTGGTCAAGTCTTGGTCTGCAGTCGCAATGACTTGCTCCAAAAACCAGTTTGATTTCTCATACTTGTCCCAGAAGAAAGTGTGAGCCTGTGACAACTCAAAGTTTCCAATTTGTATTGCGAGATGAGTTTGTGGCGGAAGGTGTTGAGAGCCGCAAACATCCAGCAACGACCAGAAGCCTTCTGGTTGGTTACCTTGTCCTTGGTCAAATCCAATGAGAAAACAGGCGTATTGTCTACATGGCTTTGGCGACGTTCTAGGGCTGCAAAAATTCCATTGTGACTAGCAGCATTTTCAATCGCTTGGTATTTAACATTTGCTTCATAGTTGGCAAATAGTTTATCAGTAAATGATTCTTGAATCGCGTTCATAGATTCCTCCTTTTATTCTACAGTCTATTATAACGCTTTTCACAAAGGAAGCAACTGAAAAACATAAAAGGCAAGGACATTGTCCTCACCTTTTTCGAATATAAATCAAATTAAGCAATACTAGCGAGAAGATTTTCTAATTCCTCCTTGGTCAAGCGACGCCATTCCCCTCTTTGTAAATTCTCATCCAATACTATAGCTCCCATAGTCAAACGTTGCAAGTCAACCACTTCCTTGCCACAGTAGGCCACCATACGCTTGACCTGATGAAACTTCCCTTCTGCAATGGTCACGCGAACCAGACTTTCATCCTTTTCCCTATCAATAGACACAAGCTCCAGCTTGGCAGGCTGACAAGTAAAGTCTTTGAGAGGAATCCCCCTTGGCAAATATCTCCACGTCTTCTTGGGTCATAATTCCCTTGACCTGAGCCTGATATGTCTTGTCCACATGACGTTTGGGTGAAAGAAGAGCATGAGCCAGCTTGCCGTCATTAGTCAAGAGCAAAAGACCATGCGTGTCAATATCCAAGCGCCCTACTGGGAAAACTTCCTTACTCCGTGCCAAGTCATCCAACAAGTCCAGAACGGTTCTGTGCTTGGGATCCTCAGTCGCTGAAATAACACCTTGGGGTTTGTTCATCATGTAATAGACAAATTCTTCATACTCCAGCACTTGCCCGTCAAAGCGAATCTCATCTCTTTCTTCATCAATCTGCAATTTAGCTGATTTCTCTTTTTTACCATTTACCGTCACGCGCCCAGTCTTGAGCAGATTTTTGACCTCTGTCCGACTCCCGACAGCGCAGGTAACTAAAAATTTATCTAATCTCATAGAACTATTATATCATGGAAATTATTGTTGTACATAACTAACATTTTATTAGCTGAACTATTATCAATTTTATGGTATAGTATAAATATACTTCGTTTAAAAAGGAAACATCCATATGTGGTTAATCTATTTATTTCTTATTTTTTTGTAGTAATAGCTTTATTTTTTTAAAGATTCTTCCATTTATTCTAATTGCACTTTGCTTATTCCTCATTTATGGTATATCTTTACATATTAGAAAAAAATAAGATATTTTTAAAAAGTCCAGGTTTTCTAGAACAAAAAAACAAAAAAATTGCAGATACTATTATTGAGTTTAATGAAATTTCAGAATATGTAAAAGATATCCCAAATAAAAAAATCAGTTTATTGTAAAGGATATTACTGGGAAACATGCACATTTAGCTCACTTTGAAAATACTAGCCAACATGACTATAAACGAGATAAACATAAGAAAACTTTAAATCAAAGTAACGTTTATTCAACTTCCCTACAAGTTGTGCGACGTGCATCTGAAGAACCTATACATTATCTCTGTAAGTATTTCGGAATAACTGCAACCGAAGAAAGCTTGAAACAGCTTGAAGAAATCGGAGAGAATATATCTCGAATGGAAAACACAATTGATAATCTTTATCAACGAGAGGAACAAATAAAAACCGACTTTAATCCTCCAAAATTTATTTTTAAAAATACTTTTCTAAAGATTTAATGAAAGAGTTAGATATCCACCTACCAGACATAAAGGTTGATTACACTTCTTATATTTTTGAATACGTGAGTGCAGGAGGCAATAGTTCTCAGAAAACGACAATTCTGTTTAACGGTGAAACTGTTGAAGCAACAGCAGAGTATATTGCAAAGAAAATAAAATCAAAACAAACTGCTCAAGCTCAACGATCACTGATGACAAACAAACTTCGAACTCAAATAAAAGAAAGAGATCACTATACTTGTCAAATCTGTGCTGCCTCTACAGCTGAACAATCCCTCCTGTTACTTGAGATAGACCATATTATCCCTGTATCAAAAGGAGGACTTTCCACACCTGACAATCTTCAAACTCTCTGTTGGAAATGTAATCGTTCAAAATCTTATAAAATCTTATAAATAAATATCCCAAAAGCATACTTACAATTCAATTTGCTTTTGGGATATTTTTGTTAATTTGCCCAATCTCCGTTACGGAAGAGTGGTACACGTGTCCCATCCTCACGGATACCATCAATATCCATTTGGTTAGAACCAATCATAAAGTCTACGTGAACATCTGAACGGTTAAGCCCCGCAGCTTCAAGCTCCTCTTCGCTCATCTCCGCTCCACCAACAACGCTAGTTGCATAGGCTGCACCAATAGCCAAGTGATTTGACGCATTTTCATCGAAAAGGGTGTTAAAGAAGGTAATGCCTGACTGAGAAATTGGACTTGGATCTGGTACCAAGGCACATTCACCCAAGGCACGCGCACCCGCATTTTCAAAGACAAGGTCTTTCATGACCTGATCACCCTTCTTAGCAGTGATATCTACGATTTGACCATCCTTGAAGGTCACTTTAATGCCTTCGATGATATTTCCGTTGTAGCTAAGTGGTTTTGTAGAAGTAACATAACCATCTGCCCGACGGAAGTCAGGTGCTGTGAAGACTTCTTCTGTCGGCATATTTGGCAAGAATCCTTCGCCCTGTGCATTGATAGCACCAGCTGATTCCCAAACATGGTTCTTAGGCAAGCCAAGTGTCAAATCTGTCCCTGGCGCTGTGTAGTGAAGGGCTGAAAATTGCTCTTTATTAAGCATATCGGCCTTGCTCTTCAAGATAGCTGCATGCTCTTCCCAAGCCTTAACAGGATCTTCTTCATAGACACGGCAAGTTTTGAAAATTTGGTCCCAAAGGAGATCGACTGCTTCTTCGTCGCTCGCAGCATTTGGAAAGACTTTCTTAGCCCACTCAAGTCCAGCAGCGGCCGCTACAGTCCAGCTAACCTTGTTGGATTGAGTTGCGATACGCATTGGCTTCATAGCCAGTCCCATAGCTTTAGCAGACGCTGACAACTTGTCAGCATCCACACCGTTCAAGGCACCTGGATCAGAAGAACGGACACCGAGACGGCTAGCCTTATTCTCCAAAAGATAGTTCATCTCAGCAATCTTATATTCTGGCACATTGTCCAAACGTTCCATCGGTGCGTGGAGGAATTTCTCACGGTTGATGACATCATCTGTCCACTGAACAATTACCTCATGCGTACCCAAGGCATAAGCTTCTTTCACAATCAAATGCGCCAACTCACGTTGCTCCACATCGATAGAGAGAGCCAAAGTGTGACCAGGTTGCACATTGATTCCATTTGCAACCAACAATTTCGCATATTTTTCTAGATTTTCTTTAAAATTTGGTAAAACCATGTTGTTTTCTCTTTTCTATTTTTATTTTTCTTTCAAAGCAGAAAGTAGCCCTGCTAGTGCAATAGCACCAGACAAGAGTGCTGTCGATAGAAGAATTGTCTGATCAGCAAGTTCTAATTGATATTCAAATACCTTCTCAGCCGGCTTATCTTCCGCAAAGATTCTAAGTTTCATTTTTTTCCCTCCAAGACTTTAAAACAACTCATCAAACAAACTGAGCTGGTTATCCTCTGGCATATTGCCCAGAATCCCCATCTCATCCATCTTTTCAACCAAGGTTGATGAGAGTCCGCCACGTTTGCGTAGCTCTGTTTTAGAGAGGAATTCTCCCTCTTCACGCGCTCGTACCAGTTGCTTGGCAACGTTCTCTCCCAGACCATCCATTGCTACAAATGGCGGAATGAGGGTATCCCCATCGATGAGGAACTCTGTCGCCTGACTACGGTAGAGATCGAGTTTGCCAAACTTGAAACCTCGTTCCCACATTTCATTGACAATTTCAAGAGTGGTATAGAGGTCAATCTCCACATTAGAGGCTTCATTATTCTTCCGTTTTTCAGCGATTTCTTCCATTCTACGCTTAATAGCATCCAAGCCCGCACCCATGGTCTTGATATCAAAGGCCTTAGCACGGATGGAGAAATAAGCACAGTAGTAATAAATGGGATGGTGAACCTTGAAGTAGGCAACACGCAAGGCCATCATAACGTAGGCTGCCGCATGAGCTTTAGGGAACATGTACTTGATTTTCCCACAGGATTCGATATACCATTCTGGCACCTTATTGGCCTTCATAGCTTCGATATAGCCATTTCGCTCCTCTTCGGAAATCTTCAACCACAAGCCCTTACGTACTCGTTCCATGATGGTAAAGGCCATCTTAGGCTCTAGACCAGCATGCATGAGATAAACCATGATGTCGTCCCGACAACCGATAACGGTCGACAGATCCGCAATCCCTTGCTTAATCAAATCCTGGGCATTGCCCAGCCAAACGTCAGTACCGTGGGACAACCCTGACAACTGAAGCAATTCAGCAAAAGTTGTCGGATGCGTCTCATCTACCATCCCACGTACAAAGTTGGTTCCAAACTCTGGAATCCCCAGCATACCCGTCGGCGTTCCGATTTGTTCAGGTGTTACTCCAAGAACATCAGTCCCAGAAAAGAGGGCCATCACACCTTCGTCATCCATAGGGATTTCATTAGGGTCAATCCCAGACAAGTCCTGCAGTTTCCGAATCATGGTCGGATCATCATGTCCCAATACATCAAGTTTCAGAACGTTCTCATCGATATCGTGGAAGTTAAAGTGAGTGGTCTGCCATTCAGCCGTCACGTCATCCGCTGGATACTGGACAGGCGTAAAATCATAGACATCCATGTAGTTAGGAATAACAACAATTCCCCCCGGGTGTTGTCCCGTTGTCCGCTTGACACCAGCTGCACCTTGAGCGAGGCGTTCCACCTCTGCATCACGATAAAACTTCCCGTAATCACGCTCATAGCCCTTGACAAAGCCATAGGCAGTCTTAGCAGCTACCGTACCAACCGTTCCTGCACGGAAGGCATATTCCTCACCAAAGATATCACGCACATCCAAGTGAGCGCTAGGCTGATCTTCTCCCGAGAAGTTCAAGTCAATATCGGGAACCTTGTCCCCATCAAAACCGAGGAAGGTCTCGAACGGAATATCCTGCCCATTTTTACTGAGTTTGTGACCACAGTTTGGACAATCCTTATTAGGCATATCAAATCCTGAACCGTAAGAACCATCGGTGATAAACTCGCTGTACTGACACTTCCCACAAACATAGTGAGGAGAAAGAGGATTAACCTCCGTAATCCCAATCATGGTCGCAACAAAACTGGAACCGACAGATCCACGAGAACCAACCAAGTAGCCCCGTTCATTAGAACGTTGCACCAGCATCTGGGAAGCTAGATAAATCACGGCAAATCCATTCCCCAGAATAGAGGTTAGTTCTTTTTCAATCCGCAAATCAACGATATCTGGCAGCGGATTTCCATAAATCTCAAAAGCTTTCTTATAGGTCAATTCAGCAACTGTTTCTTCAGCCTTGTCGATGAAAGGCGTGTACAAGTCACCCTTAACGACCTCAACGGGTTCAAAGATTTCTGCCAAGGCATTGGTGTTTTCAATAACCAATTTCCGAGCTAATTCCTCTCCCAAGAAGGCAAATTCATCCAACATCTCATTGGTCGTTCTAAAATGAGCCTTTGGAAGTGGTGCTGGTTGGGCATGTTCACCATGACCGATAGTTCGGTTAATCATCGCCCCCTGTCCCAAACTACGGACAATGATTTCACGATAAATCTCTTCTTCCGGTTCGATATAGTGGACATTTCCCGTAGCAAGAACTGGCTTGCCAAGACGGTCTCCAACCTCTATCAAACTCTTGATAATGGTCTGAAGTTCCTCCATATCCTTGACCTGCTCCTTGGCAATCAAGGGTGCATAGATGGCAGGTGGCATGACCTCGATAAAATCATAATACTTGGCCACCTCAACCGCCGCATCCACACCTTGGGAAACGACTGCGTCAAAAACTTCACCCTCCGAGCAAGCCGAACCTAAAATCAAACCTTCCCGATAAGCATCTAGAACCGTTCTTGGAATCCGTGGCACTCCTTCAAAGTACTTGGTATTAGACAAGGAAACCAGCTTAAAGATATTTTTTAACCCTACTTGATTCTTGACATAAATTGTCGCATGTTTGATCCGAGCTTTTTTATAAGAATCTGGACTAATCAAATCAATGTTGAGTCTAGCTAGATCGGTCACATCATGTTTTTCTGCTACTTCTTTGATAAAAATAAAGAGCAGGCGACCTGTAGCTTCCGCATCGTAGTTGGCCATGTGGTGGTGTTCCAAAGCCACACCAAAACGCTTGGTCAAAGGCCCCAAACCATGACGTTTATACTCTGGATAGAGGTTTCTAGCAAACTCCAGCGTATCAATAACTGGCTGACTAATCTTTGGCAGACCATGACGCTCATAATTGGCATTCATAAAGCCAACATCAAAGGTCGCATTGTGGGCAACTAAGACTGTATCCTTACAAAATTCTTGGAATTCTTGCAGAACTTGTTCTAGTGGTTTGGCATTTTTGACATGATCATCTGTAATTCCAGTCAACTCAGTAGTAAAGGCTGACAAGGAATGCCCGGGATTGATAAATTCATCAAATTCGGCAATAACATTCCCCTTGTACATCTTAGAAGCCGCAACCTGAATCAAATCATTATAGATAGCTGAAAGTCCTGTCGTTTCCACGTCAAAAACCACGTAGGTCGCTTCTGACAAGTCCATCTCCACTTCGTTATAGACGATAGGGACACGGTCCTCCACGATATTAGCTTCCATTCCATAAATCAGCTGGATTCCTGCTTTCTTAGCCGCCTTATAGCCGTGTGGGAAGGACTGGACATTCCCGTGGTCCGTGATGGCAACAGCCTTGTGTCCCCACTTAGCAGCTGTCGCAACGATTTCTTCAACCTCTGGCAGAGCATCCATGGTCGACATGTTAGTATGAGCATGAAACTCAACCCGGCGCTCACCTTCTGGCATCAAATCCTTCCGCTCATAGTGAACAACTTCCTGCACATCCTGCACATTCATGGTCAAATCGCGTGTGAAGTTATTCATCTCCACATTCCCACGCACTCGGAGCCAAGAATTCTTCTTGATGAGGTCAAATTTCTGAGCCTCTTCCTCATTTTTAACCCACTTTTGCATAGAAAAACTTGAAGTGTAGTCCGTCATTTTAAAGTTGATTAAAACACGACCTGTTCTAGTCACTTTTTGCTCCACATCAAAAACAACCCCTTCAAAGACCAGACGATTTTCCTCCGTCGTCACTTCGATCATAGGAGTAATCTCCGCCTTATCTAGCTTTGGCTTAGCCGCAGCCTTTTTGGTCTGAAAATCAAAGGTTGGTTTATCTTCTGCTGGAGGTGGTGCCATCTGTTCCAGTTGTTCCATAGCACGAAGCGCTTCCTCATTGGCAGCTTGAACAATCTGCTCATTTTCAGCATGAAAGGCTTCTTCCTGCTCTTGAGTCAGCACATCATTCTTCTCTACTTGACAGTTAAAAGTAGGAAAACCAAATTTTTCAAGTTGTTTAGCTAAATTAGGAAGGTGATTTTTCTTAAAATGTTTCTTATCAATCGCCTCCGAGCCTTCAATAAAGAGTTGATTGCCTTCAGCACGAACTCGCAAATTCTGGTAAAGAGATTTAAATCCTTGACTAGCACACGGCCCCTCAGAAAAAGCTTCTCTATAATATGCTTGCAAGAGTTGATTTGAAAATTCTTGAGACAGAGCCTTGATTTCGAAAACAGCTTTATTGCCTGTCTTAGAAAATTCCTCACTCAAACCTTTCTTTAATTCTAAAAAGATTTCAATCGGTAAAATATTAGAAAATACAAAATGAAACTCCCATACCTTACTAATTTTATGAACTACAACTCGCTCAATATCAGCCTGTGATAAAGCAGGATCCTGTCTCATTTCAGCAGGCATCCCCAGTTGATTCATCAAAATTTCAAAACTGTTTGACATTCATTTTCCTCACATTATTCTCCTACTATTTTACCATATTTAGAAAAAATATATAGCTAGTATCTTTCCTTAAAGACGGCTACTTTTAACAAATGACTCTATAATATTTGTAGTGGATAAATCCCCTATGGATATTATGGAGCTTATTTTGGCGTAGAAAAAAGTCCCATAATATCTATAATGAAAAGCGACAAAACAACTCATTAGAAAGATTCATATGGAACTATTACATTTTATCACGAAACTGCTTGACATTGAAGATACTGATATCAAAATTATCGATGTTATTAATAGGGTTACACACAAGGAAATTATTACCAAACTGGAAGCGACCAATAATCTCATCAAACTTATCAAACGCAATGCCTTTGGTTTTCGAAACTCGAAAACTTCAAAAAACGGATTTTTATCGCTCTAAACATCAAAAAAGAAAGGACGAAATTCGTCCTTTCTCTAGCTTAGCTTTTCTTCAACCCACTACAGTTAACAAAGAGCTACAATTAATCGGGAAGACAGGATTCGAACCTGCGACACCTTGGTCCCAAACCAAGTACTCTACCAAGCTGAGCTACTTCCCGAGTTAAAAAGAAAAATGCACCCTAGAGGAGTCGAACCTCTAACCGCCTGATTCGTAGTCAGGTACTCTATCCAGTTGAGCTAAGGGTGCTCATTATATTATGCCGAGGACCGGAATCGAACCGGTACGATCGTTACCAATCGCAGGATTTTAAGTCCTGTGCGTCTGCCAGTTCCGCCACCCCGGCCTCTCTAAGCGAACGACGGGATTCGAACCCGCGACCCCCACCTTGGCAAGGTGGTGTTCTACCACTGAACTACGTTCGCACTGTTTTCTTCTATCTAAAAATGCCGGCTACATGACTTGAACACGCGACCCTCTGATTACAAATCAGATGCTCTACCAACTGAGCTAAGCCGGCTCATTTATTATATCTTAATGCGGGTTAAGGGACTTGAACCCCCACGCCGTTAAGCGCCAGATCCTAAATCTGGTGCGTCTGCCAATTCCGCCAAACCCGCATATATGACCCGTACTGGGCTCGAACCAGTGACCCATTGATTAAAAGTCAATTGCTCTACCAACTGAGCTAACGAGTCTAAAATAACTTCCGTTATCTTAAACGGTCCCGACGGGAATCGAACCCGCGATCTTCGCCGTGACAGGGCGACGTGATAACCGCTACACTACGGGACCTATGGGAGTTAACGGGATCGAACCGCTGACCCTCTGCTTGTAAGGCAGATGCTCTCCCAGCTGAGCTAAACTCCCTAGAGCTAAGCGACTTCCATATCTCACAGGGGGCAACCCCCAACTACTTCCGGCGTTCTAGGGCTTAACTTCTGTGTTCGGCATGGGTACAGGTGTATCTCCTAGGCTATCGTCACTTAACTCTGAGTAATACCTACTCAAAATTGAATATCTATTCAAACCAAGAAAACCGCTCGCTTTCATATTCTCAGTTACTTTGGATAAGTCCTCGAGCTATTAGTATTAGTCCGCTACATGTGTCGCCACACTTCCACTTCTAACTATCTACCTGATCATCTCTCAGGGCTCTTACTGATATAAAATCATGGGAAATCTCATCTTGAGGTGGGTTTCACACTTAGATGCTTTCAGCGTTTATCCCTTCCCTACATAGCTACCCAGCGATGCCTTTGGCAAGACAACTGGTACACCAGCGGTAAGTCCACTCTGGTCCTCTCGTACTAGGAGCAGATCCTCTCAAATTTCCTACGCCCGCGACGGATAGGGACCGAACTGTCTCACGACGTTCTGAACCCAGCTCGCGTGCCGCTTTAATGGGCGAACAGCCCAACCCTTGGGACCGACTACAGCCCCAGGATGCGACGAGCCGACATCGAGGTGCCAAACCTCCCCGTCGATGTGAACTCTTGGGGGAGATAAGCCTGTTATCCCCAGGGTAGCTTTTATCCGTTGAGCGATGGCCCTTCCATACGGAACCACCGGATCACTAAGCCCGACTTTCGTCCCTGCTCGAGTTGTAGCTCTCGCAGTCAAGCTCCCTTATACCTTTACACTCTGCGAATGATTTCCAACCATTCTGAGGGAACCTTTGGGCGCCTCCGTTACCTTTTAGGAGGCGACCGCCCCAGTCAAACTGCCCGTCAGACACTGTCTCCGATAGGGATTACCTATCTGGGTTAGAGTGGCCATAACACAAGGGTAGTATCCCAACAACGTCTCCTTCGAAACTGGCGTCCCGATCTCATAGACTCCTACCTATCCTGTACATGTGGTACAGACACTCAATATCAAACTGCAGTAAAGCTCCATGGGGTCTTTCCGTCCTGTCGCGGGTAACCTGCATCTTCACAGGTACTAAAATTTCACCGAGTCTCTCGTTGAGACAGTGCCCAAATCATTACGCCTTTCGTGCGGGTCGGAACTTACCCGACAAGGAATTTCGCTACCTTAGGACCGTTATAGTTACGGCCGCCGTTTACTGGGGCTTCAATTCATACCTTCGCTTACGCTAAGCACTCCTCTTAACCTTCCAGCACCGGGCAGGCGTCACCCCCTATACATCATCTTACGATTTAGCAGAGAGCTGTGTTTTTGATAAACAGTTGCTTGGGCCTATTCACTGCGGCTGACTTAAAGTCAGCACCCCTTCTCCCGAAGTTACGGGGTCATTTTGCCGAGTTCCTTAACGAGAGTTCTCTCGCTCACCTGAGGCTACTCGCCTCGACTACCTGTGTCGGTTTGCGGTACGGGTAGAGTATGTTTAAACGCTAGAAGCTTTTCTTGGCAGTGTGACGTCACTAACTTCGCTACTAAACTTCGCTCCCCATCACAGCTCAATGTTATAGATATAAGCATTTGACTCATATCACACCTCACTGCTTAGACAGACACTTCCAATCGTCTGCTTTAGTTAGCCTACTGCGTCCCTCCATCACTACATACTCTAGTACAGGAATATCAACCTGTTGTCCATCGGATACACCTTTCGGTCTCTCCTTAGGTCCCGACTAACCCAGGGCGGACGAGCCTTCCCCTGGAAACCTTAGTCTTACGGTGGACAGGATTCTCACCTGTCTTTCGCTACTCATACCGGCATTCTCACTTCTATGCGTTCCAGCACTCCTCACGGTACACCTTCATCACATAGAACGCTCTCCTACCATACCTATAAAGGTATCCACAGCTTCAGTAAATTGTTTTTAGCCCCGGTACATTTTTCGGCGCAGGGTCACTCGACTAGTGAGCTATTACGCACTCTTTGAATGAATAGCTGCTTCTAAGCTAACATCCTAGTTGTCTGTGCAACCCCACATCCTTTTTCCACTTAACAATTATTTTTGGGACCTTAGCTGGTGGTCTGGGCTGTTTCCCTTTCGACTACGGATCTTAGCACTCGCAGTCTGACTGCCGACCATAATTCATTGGCATTCGGAGTTTATCTGAGATTGGTAATCCGGGATGGACCCCTCACCCAAACAGTGCTCTACCTCCAAGAATCTCTAATGTCGACGCTAGCCCTAAAAGCTATTTCGGAGAGAACCAGCTATCTCCAAGTTCGTTTGGAATTTCTCCGCTACCCACAAGTCATCCAAGCACTTTTCAACGTGCCCTGGTTCGGTCCTCCAGTGCGTCTTACCGCACCTTCAACCTGCTCATGGGTAGGTCACATGGTTTCAGGGTCTACGTCATGATACTAAGGCGCCCTATTCAGACTCGGTTTCCCTACGGCTCCGTCTCTTCAACTTAACCTCGCATCATAACGTAACTCGCCGGTTCATTCTACAAAAGGCACGCTCTCACCCATTAACGGGCTCGAACTTGTTGTAGGCACACGGTTTCAGGTTCTATTTCACTCCCTCCCGGGGTGCTTTTCACCTTTCCCTCACGGTACTGGTTCACTATCGGTCACTAGGGAGTATTTAGGGTTGGGAGATGGTCCTCCCAGATTCCGACAGGGATTTCACGTGTCCCGCCGTACTCAGGATACTGCTAGGTACAAAGACTATTTTTAAATACGAGGCTATTACTCTCTTTGGCTGATCTTCCCAAATCATTCTTCTATAATCTTTGAGTCCACATTGCAGTCCTACAACCCCGAAGAGTAAACTCTTCGGTTTGCCCTCCTGCCGTTTCGCTCGCCGCTACTAAGGCAATCGCTTTTGCTTTCTCTTCCTGCAGCTACTTAGATGTTTCAGTTCACTGCGTCTTCCTCCTCACATCCTTAACAGATGCAGGGTAACAGGTAGTACCTGTTGGGTTCCCCCATTCGAAATCCCTGGATCATCGCTTACTTACAGCTACCCAAGGCATATCGTCGTTTGTCACGTCCTTCTTCGGCTCCTAGTGCCAAGGCATCCACCGTGCGCCCTTATTAACTTAACCTTATTTTTTCTGACCTTTCAGTCATAAACTCTTATTAATACTACAGCGTTTTTCGGTTTATTTTTCTTGTTACTATTTGATATAGATATTCAATTTTTCAATGTGCATTACTTGGTGATCTCTCACCAATGGAGCCTAGCAGGGATCGAACCGCTGACCTCCTGCGTGCAAAGCAGGCGCTCTCCCAGCTGAGCTAAGGCCCCACAAGACCTCTCAAGACTAAACAAGACCAATGTGCAGTTCCTTATCCTTAGAAAGGAGGTGATCCAGCCGCACCTTCCGATACGGCTACCTTGTTACGACTTCACCCCAATCATCTATCCCACCTTAGGCGGCTGGCTCCTTACGGTTACCTCACCGACTTCGGGTGTTACAAACTCTCGTGGTGTGACGGGCGGTGTGTACAAGGCCCGGGAACGTATTCACCGCGGCGTGCTGATCCGCGATTACTAGCGATTCCGACTTCATGTAGGGCGAGTTGCAGCCTACAATCCGAACTGAGACTGGCTTTAAGAGATTAGCTTGCCGTCACCGGCTTGCGACTCGTTGTACCAGCCATTGTAGCACGTGTGAGCCCAGGTCATAAGGGGCATGATGATTTGACGTCATCCCCACCTTCCTCCGGTTTATTACCGGCAGTCTCGCTAGAGTGCCCAACTGAATGATGGCAACTAACAATAGGGGTTGCGCTCGTTGCGGGACTTAACCCAACATCTCACGACACGAGCTGACGACAACCATGCACCACCTGTCACCTCTGTCCCGAAGGAAAAGCTCTATCTCTAGAGCGGTCAGAGGGATGTCAAGACCTGGTAAGGTTCTTCGCGTTGCTTCGAATTAAACCACATGCTCCACCGCTTGTGCGGGCCCCGTCAATTCCTTTGAGTTTCAACCTTGCGGTCGTACTCCCCAGGCGGAGTGCTTAATGCGTTAGCTGCGGCACTAAACCCCGGAAAGGGTCTAACACCCTAGCACTCATCGTTTACGGCGTGGACTACCAGGGTATCTAATCCTGTTTGCTCCCCCACGCTTTCGAGCCTCAGCGTCAGTTACAAGCCAGAGAGCCGCTTTCGCCACCGGTGTTCCTCCATATATCTACGCATTTCACCGCTACACATGGAATTCCACTCTCCCCTCTTGCACTCAAGTTAAACAGTTTCCAAAGCGTACTATGGTTAAGCCACAGCCTTTAACTTCAGACTTATCTAACCGCCTGCGCTCGCTTTACGCCCAATAAATCCGGACAACGCTCGGGACCTACGTATTACCGCGGCTGCTGGCACGTAGTTAGCCGTCCCTTTCTGGTAAGATACCGTCACAGTGTGAACTTTCCACTCTCACACTCGTTCTTCTCTTACAACAGAGCTTTACGATCCGAAAACCTTCTTCACTCACGCGGCGTTGCTCGGTCAGACTTTCGTCCATTGCCGAAGATTCCCTACTGCTGCCTCCCGTAGGAGTCTGGGCCGTGTCTCAGTCCCAGTGTGGCCGATCACCCTCTCAGGTCGGCTATGTATCGTCGCCTTGGTGAGCCGTTACCCCACCAACTAGCTAATACAACGCAGGTCCATCTGGTAGTGATGCAATTGCACCTTTTAAGTAAATGTCATGCAACATCTACTGTTATGCGGTATTAGCTATCGTTTCCAATAGTTATCCCCCGCTACCAGGCAGGTTACCTACGCGTTACTCACCCGTTCGCAACTCATCCAGAAGAGCAAGCTCCTCCTTCAGCGTTCTACTTGCATGTATTAGGCACGCCGCCAGCGTTCGTCCTGAGCCAGGATCAAACTCTCATTAAAAGTTTGAGTTCTCACTCATTTCTGTCACTGACAGATTTATTGTTTTTTCATTGTTCAGTACTACAACCTTAGTTGTAGTGCCCTGCACATTGGTTCGTCTTGTTCAGTTTTCAAAGGTCTTTGTCACTTGCTTCTCTCAAGTGACAACTATATTAGTATATCACAGTCGCTTTCGCTTGTCAACACTTTTTTGAAACTTTTTTTAATTTTTTTCAATCAGTATTTCATCCGCAACATACCATAGTCCGTACGGGATTCGAACCCGTGTTACCGCCGTGAAAAGGCGGTGTCTTAACCCCTTGACCAACGGACCTGAGTTGTTTTCAACTCTTACTATTATACCGACTTTTCAAACTTTGTCAACTACTTTTTTTATCTTTTTTCTATTTTTTTGTATGACTTCCTAATGTGTACGGATGTCAAACTCTTTAAACACAATACGTAAGTCCCTTAATACTCTTTGACGCCCTCGGAAGCGTTCATTCCTTAAGATGCGTTCTAACTCTTCTTGTTTCTCTTTACTTTGTTTGTTTCTATAATCTCTTAGTGTCTCATGAAAGAGATAATAGTCATCTAGCCACAAACCGCCCTCACTGATACGATGACTGATCTCACCTACTTCTTCATAGGGTTCTTTATCATATCTTCGTTTTTGACTTTCCTGCTTACGGATATAATCTAGGATTCGATTCCGAAACTTGGTTTTGAAGTATTTACGTAAACGAGGAATATCTTCTACTATTCCTTCTTCTTTACTAAGCAATTCATGCAAGCAAATCATTCCCTCTTGATCCCAATCCGATAGCTCCCATAAATGAAGGTGATATTCATTTCTACACTTATACACAATGCCTCGGACTTCTTTATACAATTCTTCAATCATATTGTTCCCCTTTCTAGATACAGTCTAACAAATAAAGAAGCTAATTCGGTTATTTCCCCCATTCTGTTCCCTACACCGTCTCAACTGCACAAAAAAGAGAGGACATGCCTCTCTCAGGGTTATAATTCTGCGATTTGGTTTAGGTTTACTTCTGCAACTGTATCATTACCAAACATAGAGATAATCATCTTCACTTTATTGTTATCAATCTCTGTAATCTTACCAGTGTAGTCTGCAAAAGCGCCATCAATAATACGTACAGTTTGACCAACCTCAACATCGAAATCAAATTCTTGAACAGTTTGTCCCATAGATACCAAAATGTCACGAATTTCTTGTTCCAATAATGGAGTTGGTTTTGATCTATTTCCGTGAGATCCAACGAATCCTGTAACGTTTGGTGTGTTTCGAACAACAAACCAAGCTTCATCTGTCATGACCATTTCTACAAGAACATAACCTGGAAAGCGATTTTCTTCTATTTCTTTTCTCTTTCCATTTTTTTCAACTTGCACTGTTTGTGTTGGAATTTCAACGCGTAGAATATTATCCAACATATTGTAGGTTTGTGCACGTTGTAATAGATTTTCTTTTACCTTATTTTCATAACCAGAATAAGTTTGTAAAACAAACCACCCTTTATCAAAACTATCCATGATATTTCCTTTCATAATAGAAGATATCTAGTGTAAATAACTCCACTAGCCTTCTAAAAAATGTTAATAAATCGAATCAAACCTGAAACAATCAACTGGTCAAAAATGTAAATAATTACTACAAAGAAAGCTGTGTATTCCATGATAGAACGAAAATCTCTCCAGCTTTCCTTGCGAGTTGGCCATGTTGTGTCTTTAAGAAGTCTAAAAATATCTCCAATAAAACGCATCGCTCTCTCCTATCTCGTTTCTCTATGTATAGTGTGCTTACCACAATGTTTACAAAATTTATTTACTTCTAGTCGTGTTGGCTTGGGGTTTCCGCTGATCTTTATTGAATAGTTTCTCGAACCACAAACCGCACAAGCTAGGCTTGCTTTTTTTAGTGCCATAACGCCTCCATCTTATCTATTATAACAAGAAAGCTAGGCTTTGACAAGCATCTTAACGAAATAGATTGACTACCGAATCCCATATCGTTTGAGCCTTTTCCTTAATTTTAGCATCCGAGATAGCACGACTGGCCTCATCTACCAGATTTTGCGCACGACTTCTAATATCAGAAAGGGTATCATCCGTCTGATTCGTTTCATTACTCTGCACTTGATTTCTTGTATTGGCTGGTGCAATTCCATTTTGCTTATATGCATTTTCAACTGTAAAGGTACTTCCTGGCGTATAAGGTAAAATGGTATTGGCAATGTTTCTAAAGACATGGGCTGCACCGTTTGAAGTAGAGCCAGCTAGATAGTGATTTTCATCAGTCGTCGGGAAACCAAGCCAGTGACTAATCACTACATCCGGTGTATAACCAATTACCCACTGATCACTTGTATATTCTGGATTGAAAACCGCTTCAGTTGTACCAGTTTTTCCTGCCATTACATAATCTGCAGGCGATGAACTAATACCGGTACCGTTGGTGAATGTCCCCAACATCATACTGGTCATCTTATCAGCTACAGACTTATCAATCACCCGTTTTTGTGAATTTTTATGGCTTGCAATAACTTGTCCACTAGCATTTTCAATTCTACTAATAAAATGAGCTTCAGGCATTAAACCTTCATTTGCAAAGGCAGCATATGCTTGAGCCATTTGCAGAGGATTGGTTTCGACACCACTTCCCAAGGCGACACCAAGAACACGGTCGACCTTTTCCATGTTGAGCCCGAATTTTTCGCCTGCCTCAAAAGCCTTGTCGATGCCCAAATCATTAACAGTGGCAACAGCAGGTAGATTAAGCGATTCTGCCAAGGCTTGATACATAGGAACTTCTCGACTCGTTTTGATTCCTGCATAGTTATCAACTTTATAGCTGTCGTACTGCATGGTATGGTTATCCAACTGCTTATTCAAAGCCCAGCCTGCTTCAACTGCTGGCGTATAAACAACTAAAGGCTTGATTGTAGAACCAGGGCTACGTTTTGATTGAGTTGCATAGTTGAAATTCCGGAATCCAGCTTTATCATTGTCAGCAACTTGACCGACAACTCCACGAACTCCCCCTGTTTTCGGTTCGAGAGCTACACTTCCTGATTGAGCAAATGTTCCATCCTCTGCCCTCGGAAATAACGATGTGTTTTCATAAACAACCTGCATATTTGCTTGGTAATTTTGGTCCAGCTCTGTGTAAATGCGATAGCCATTATTGACAATCTCTTCCTCTGTTAGATTATACTTGGAAACAGCTTCATTAACCACCGCATCAAAGTAAGAAGGATAGCGATAATCTGAGATTTTTCCTTCATACTTATCGTGCAATTGCGAAGTCATATCAACTTCTGCAGCTTCGGTTTCTTGATTTTTATCAATATATCCTGCTGCAACCATATTCTGCAAGACAGTATCGCGCCGATTGGTAGAATCTTCTACGGAATTCAAGGGATTATACAGTTCCGGCCCCTTGAGCATCCCTGCCAGAGTCGCAGCTTGATCCAAACTCACTTCTGACGCAGAAACTCCAAAGTATTTCTTACTCGCATCTTCTACACCCCATACACCATTTCCAAAATAAGCGTTGTTAAGGTACATGGTTAAAATTTGATCCTTACTATATTTTTTTGTTAATTCTAAGGCAAGGAAAAATTCTTTCGCTTTTCTCTCAACAGTTTGATCCTGCGACAAATAGGCGTTTTTAGCCAGCTGTTGGGTAATAGTAGAACCACCACCTGAACGACCAGCAGTGACAATCGCCAAGAAGAAACGACCATAGTTAATCCCGTCATTTTTATAGAAAGAGCGGTCTTCTGTCGCAATAACGGCATTCTGCAAATTTTTACTGATATCAGTCAATTCAACATAAGTTCCTTTTTGACCAGACAAGGCACCAGCCTCCTTTTCTTCACGGTCAAAAATGATAGTCCGAGTTTTCAAGGCATTTTGCAAATCGTTAACATTGGTTGACTTGGCTACAGCAAACAAATAGGTTCCAACCAGCAAGCCTGCACTCAAACCTAGTATAAGGACAATCTTTGTTAGATGATAGCGACGCCAGAATTTTCGAATTGGACCTACTTGGGCTAATTTTTTTCGATCACTACGAGAGCGACGTAAGCTAGTCGTATCAGAATCCTCTAGTTCACTTGTTTCTTTTTTTAAAAAAGAAAGAAATTTCTCAAATAATTTATCTAATTTCATGCGTTTATTTTTATCATCTTCATCATAGGAAGACAAGAATTTAGCTATTTCCTATCCAAATAGGGCTTTTTTTGTTACAATATCTGTATGCAATTCACATTTACATTACCAGACTCTCTACCTCAAATGACGGTAAAGCAATTACTTGAGGAACAACTCCTCATCCCTAGAAAAATCCGTCATTTTTTGAGAATCAAGAAACACATTTTGATTAATCAGCGAGAAGTTCATTGGAACGAGATGGTAAAACCTGGAGATGTTTGCCAGTTAACTTTTGACGAGGAAGATTATCCCGAAAAAGAAATTCCTTGGGGCAACCCAAACCTCGTTCAGGAAGTTTATCAAGATCAACACTTAGTTATTGTGAACAAGCCAGAGGGGATGAAAACGCATGGTAATCAGCCAAACGAAATCGCCCTTCTTAACCATGTCAGTGCCTATGTTGGCCAAACCTGCTATGTCGTTCATCGTCTGGACATGGAAACCAGTGGCTTGGTTCTCTTTGCCAAAAACCCTTTTATCCTGCCCATTCTCAATCGCTTACTGGAGAAAAAAGAGATTTCTAGGGAATATTGGGCACTAGTTGATGGAAATATCAGCAGCAAAGAGCTTGTTTTCAGGGACAAAATCGGACGTAATCGCCATGATCGCAGAAAGCGAATAGTTGATACAAAAAATGGACAATATGCTGAAACGCATGTAAGCAGATTAAAGCAATTTCCAAACAAAACTTCCTTGGTTCGTTGCAATCTAAAGACAGGGCGAACCCATCAGATTCGTGTGCACCTTTCGCATCATAATTTCCCTATTTTAGGCGACCCTCTCTATAATAGTAAATCAAAAACAAGTCGGCTTATGCTCCACGCCTTTCGACTGTCCTTTACCCATCCGCTTACATTAGAGAAATTAAGCTTCACTATCCTCTCAGATACTTTCGAAAAAGAATTAAAAAAGAATGGATGATTGCGTCATCCATTTTTCCATATAAGAAAAGCAAGACCAAGAGGCCTTGCTTTTTATCGACTCATGAATTATTTAGCGATTTTTGCGAAGTATTCAAGAGTACGAACAAGTTGTGCAGTGTATGACATTTCGTTGTCGTACCATGATACAACTTTAACCAATTGTTTACCGTCAACGTCAAGAACTTTAGTTTGAGTTGCGTCAAACAATGAACCGTAAGACATACCTAGGATATCTGAAGATACGATTGGATCTTCAGTGTATCCGTATGATTCGTTTGAAGCTGCTTTCATAGCTGCGTTCACTTCGTCAACAGTAACGTTCTTTCAAGAACTGCTACCAACTCAGTTACAGAACCTGCTGGAACAGGAACACGTTGAGCAGCTCCGTCCAATTTACCATTCAATTCTGGGATTACAAGACCGATAGCTTTTGCAGCACCAGTTGAGTTAGGAACGATGTTTACAGCACCAGCACGAGCACGGCGAAGGTCACCACCACGGTGTGGTCCGTCAAGAATCATTTGGTCACCAGTGTAAGCGTGGATAGTAGTCATCAATCCTTCTACAACACCAAAGTTGTCTTGAAGAGCTTTAGCCATTGGAGCCAAGCAGTTTGTAGTACATGAAGCACCTGAGATAACTGTTTCAGTACCGTCAAGAACGTCGTGGTTAGTGTTGAATACAACTGTTTTAACGTCGTTTCCACCAGGAGCAGTGATAACAACTTTTTTAGCTCCACCTTTAAGGTGTTTTTCAGCTGCTTCTTTCTTAGCAAAGAAACCAGTAGCTTCAAGAACGATTTCTACACCGTCAGTAGCCCAGTCGATTTGTTCTGGATCACGTTCAGCAGAAACTTTAACGAATTTACCGTTAACTTCGAATCCACCTTCTTTAACTTCAACAGTACCGTCGAAACGACCTTGAGTTGTGTCGTATTTCAACAAGTGTGCAAGCATAACTGGATCTGTAAGGTCGTTGATGCGTGTAACTTCAACACCTTCTACGTTTGGATACGACGGAAAGCAAGACGACCGATACGTCCGAAACCGTTAATACCAACTTTAACTACCATTAGTGATTTCCTCCTTATGAAAATCATGAAATTTTTATTGTGAAAAGAGTAACTTGAATCACTACAAATCACCTTTCAACAAACCTATTATATAACTATTTAAGTTTAATTGCAAGTACGGGCATTGTTTTTTGTCTATATCTCGCTTATTTCCCTTTCTCCTTTGAAAGCCTATACCGCTGTCTTTCTTTGTCTACATAGTCATTTACAACTTTCCTTTTTCTAAAGTTGAGCGATAACTTCCTCAGTTGTCAAAACTTGGTTGGCAATGTAGCCATAGTTTGTCAGGGCAGCTTGGTAGGCTTCTTCACCTGGAGCACCGACAGCATCGTTAACAACAATGACATTGTAACCTAATTCTATGAGTTCACGCATGTGTGAATCCACGCAGAGATTAGCATTCATACCAGCCAAGATGACGGTGTCGATACCATTTTTGCGGAGTTGAAGGTTAAGGTCGTTGCTTTCTGGGCCAAAGATTTTATGTCCGTTGACAACAATAGTATCTTCATCCAAAAATGGTTTAATCTCTTCAATCATATCTGCTCCAGAGCCTTCTGGAATTGCCGAATACTGGTTATCACGCCAAAACATTTCGTTTTCAATCATCATCGTTTCACCAGCAGCTTTAAATTGCCACTTGTGATCGTGTGGATAGAAGTAGTGCGGTGAGATAAAACGCTTGTAGCCACGCTCTTTAGCAAAAGCGAAAAGCTTTGTCAGATTTTCAATAGTATTAACTTTTTCAAGAACGTCTTTAGTTGCTCCGAATCCTTTACCAGGATGTTTTAGGAATTCAACTTGTGGGTCTGTGATAACAAATGCGACATTTTTCTTATTGAACATGAGGTTCCTCCTAATATGATTTGATTAACAGCCAATAGGAATTTAGACTGTTAGTTTGATGATTTTCCAAATGGTAGTTTTAGTTATATACTGACCATTCGGTACAATTATAATAACATCTAAAAATTGAATTTGTAAATTAATTTGCTCAGAACAAAAAAATTTTAATGATAAAACAGTGGCAAAAGGAGGTGGTTTCAATTGTTTGGTCTCAGACTCTGAATCTGCTATAATAGGAAAAAAGAGAGGTGAGTAGATGAGCGTTAAAGAGCGTATTTTACAAAGTGCTGAGGAATTGATTTATCAGAAGGGTTATGTGGCCACCTCCATCAGTGACATCATGGAGGCAGCTGATGTTGGCAAGGGACAGCTTTATTATTATTTCAAATCTAAGAAGGAAATTGGTTTGACGGTCATTCAAGATATTTTAGCAAATTGGCGAAAAGAGCTTTTTGAAGATATTTTTGAAGCAGACAAGTCTGACAGTGACAAGTTTTCGGATATGATTGACTGGGTTTGTCAATTTCATGAAAGTCAGACGGTCTTTTATGGTTGCCCAATTGGTAATCTGATTGTGGAATTGTCCACAGAAGATGAGAACTTCCGCTGTCCTCTCAATGATTTTATGACCCAATGGACAGAGAAGTTAGCCAGCCTCTTGCAAGACCTGCATGCTGACTGGTCAGAAGAGCGGGCGCAGTTGCAGGCCCGTCAAGTCATCTCCAGTATTCAAGGCAGCATTGTCATTCTCAAAGTCAGCCAAGACATCCAAGTTTTAGAAAATAATATGACGGATTTGAAAAAGAATTATTGTTAATTTTTAGCCGAAGAATTAAAAGTATGTTAATTTATGGATTGTGGTTAAGAGGTAAGAATGACAACAGATATTAAAACTGAAATTGGTCATAGAGTAAGACAGGAACGTGAACGTCACAAATTGATGAGAGAAGAGGTCTGTGGACAGAAGCTGACTTAATAATCAAACAGCTGATGCGTACTGAGCTTGGGGCAATCCTTGCCAACAATTACTAAGTTACAATATTTATCTAAGCGATTAGAAGTTCCGATAGATACTTTTCTTGAAAATAAAGAACTAGCTCTTCCTGAGGAAGAGTTGCTGAGTCTAGACTTGATTGAAAGAATATTAGACTTGATAAGAACAGGGACAGGTAGTTTCGCTGAAGATATTTTTTTGATGATTATTTTAAGCAAGTAACACTAAAAGCAAGTTTACACATTCAATGATTTACTATTAATTGATTATTTTTGCTATGCAATGTCAAGACTTGATTTATAGAAGAGAGCATTAGATGATTTTTCGGATTAAGTTGTTGAAACAGCAATTAGTTAGTGATGAAATGTATAATGTAGAGCTACTATCAGTTCTTTTGTGCCATAGCGGGTGTTTATGTTGTTCATAATGACTATAAGCATATGATATCTCTAGTAAAAAAAGATGAATGAAATTTTTATCAGTAACAATGTTGCAAGTCTATAAACCTGGAATTTCAGTATTTGAAGCTAAGTGCTATCTTTATTTTGAAAATGATAAAAAAATAAAAGCAAAGGAACTTTATCACTCAGCAACTATACTAGCTGAACAATTTGATGATAAAGTATTTGATAAAAAACGAAAATAGAAAACTTAAAACTATTCTCAATACTCCAGTTTCACAAAAAAGAGACAGGAAATTCCTGCCTCTAGGCTGATAAACGATTATTTACGACGTCCTGGACGTTCTGCATAACCATAGTAAGCATCTGCCATGATTTCTTCCATGTCAGCTACCATTGGCAAGCGTGGATTTGCAGGAGAACATTGGTCTTCATAAGCAAGCAAAGCAATTTCATGCAAGCTGTCTTTCCAAGCTTTTTCATCAATTCCTTGATCCTTGAAGTTCATCTTGATACCTACTGCAACACCAAGCTCGTAAACAGCTTTAGCGTATGCTTCAACTGCTTCTTCTGGAGTTGAGTGAGGCAAGCCAAGCATTTTCGCGATGTCTTGGAATTTCTCATCAGCTTTCCAATAGTTGTACTTAGGCCATGTAGTTGTCTTAGATGGACGAGTTCCGTTGTAACGGATAACATATGGAAGCAAGATAGCATTTGTACGTCCGTGAACAGTGTGGTGAACACCACCAATCTTGTGGGCCATTGAGTGGCTCATACCAAGGAAGGCATTGGCGAAGGCCATACCAGCCATTGTAGACGCGTTGTGCATTTTCTCACGAGCTTCTGGGTCAGCTGTCTTAACAGATTTTTCCAACCATTCAAAGACCAGTTTGATTGTTTGAAGCGCAATACCATCTGTATAGTCGTTAGCGAAGTTTGAAGTATAGGCTTCAGTCGCGTGAGTCAAGACATCCATACCTGTATCAGCAGCGATAAAGTCTGGAACTGATTCAACCAAAGCAGGGTCAACAATGGCAATAGTCGGTGTCAATGAGTAGTCAGCCAATGGGTATTTTCGGTTGTTTTTCTTATCAGAGATAACGGCAAATGGTGTTACTTCTGAACCAGTACCTGAAGTTGTTGGGATACCGATGTACTTCGCTTTCTTACCAAGTGATGGGAAGCGGAAGGCGCGTTTACGGATATCCATGAATTTTTGAACCAAGTCACGGAAGTCGATTTCTGGTTGTTCGTAGAAGAGCCACATTACTTTCGCCGCGTCCATTGGAGAACCACCACCAAGAGCAATGATTGTGTCTGGTTCAAATGCTTTCATCACTTCAGCACCACGTTCTACAGTTGTGATGTCTGGATCTGGTTCAACATCTGAGAAGACTTGGATAGTTACACGGTTGCTACGTGCGTTCAATTGATCGATAACACGTTGAACGAAACCGAGTTTTTCGATAGATTTGTCTGTAACAATCAGAACGCGTTCAATATCTTCACATGTTTGAAGGTATTGGATAGAATTGCGTTCGAAGTAAATTTTTGAAGGAACTTTAAACCATTGCATATTATTTCTACGTTTCCCTACTTTCTTGATGTTTAGGAGGTTAATAGCGCTCACGTTATCACCAACAGAGTTACGTCCGTATGAACCACATCCAAGTGTCAATGATGGGATGAAGGCATTGTAAACGTCACCGATACCACCGAAAGTAGATGGAGAGTTCCATATAATACGCATAGCTTTGATTTCTGTACCAAAGCGTTTAGCAAGCTCTTCGTCTTTTGTGTGGATAGCTGCTGAGTGACCAAGTCCGTTAAACTCAACCATTTGACGAGCCTTTGTAAGACCGTCTTCTGTGTCTTCAGCTTTTAGGACAGCAATAACTGGTGACAATTTTTCACGAGTCAATGGTTCTTTTGGTCCTACTTCCTCACATTCTGCAGCCAAGATGTTTGTTCCTTCTGGAACGCTGAATCCTGCTTGTTCTGCAATCCATGTAGCTGGTTTACCAACAATGTTTGCATTTAGTTTAGCACCAGCACAGTTTGCTGTTTGCTTTCACACCGAAACAGAATTCTTCAAGAAGTGCTTTTTCTTTTTTGTTTACAAAGTAGGTGTGGTATGATTTGAATTCTGCTACAAATTCGTCATACACTTCTTTATCAATGATAACCGCTTGTTCTGATGCACAGACCATACCATTATCAAATGATTTAGACATCACAATGTCATGGGCAGCTTGACGAAGGTCAGCTGATTTTTCTACATAAGCAGGAACGTTTCCGGCACCTACCCCAAGAGCTGGTTTCCCACATGAGTAAGCAGCTTTAACCATGGCGTTACCACCAGTTGCAAGGATAGTCGCAATACCTTCGTGGTTCATAAGCGCTCCAGTTGCTTCCATAGATGGCTCTGTAATCCATTGAACACAGTTTTCAGGAGCTCCAGCTGCGACAGCTGCGTCACGAACAATTTGAGCTGCGTGAGCAGAAGATTCTTGAGCTGATGGGTGGAAGGCAAACACAATTGGATTACGTGTTTTTAAAGCAATCAATGATTTGAAAATTGCTGTTGATGTTGGGTTTGTTGTTGGAGTGACACCACACACAACACCGACAGGTTCTGCAATTTTAGTCAATCCTGTAACAGGATCATCTTCGATAACTCCGACAGTTTTAACTCCACGCATGTTATTCACAACGTGTTCACAGGCAAAAAGGTTTTTTGTCGCCTTGTCTTCAAATACACCACGACCAGTTTCTTCAATTGCATGTTGTGCTAGGATACCGTGCGCATCAAGAGCTGCAACTGAAGCTTTCGCTACGATGTAGTCAACTTGTTCTTGGTTCAACTTGCGCATTTCATCAAGCGCAACCAAAGCTTTTTGTACTAGTCCGTCTACATGCTTTTCAGCAGCGAGTTGTTTTTGCTCAGGTGTTACAGTTTTTTTATCAGCCATATTTTCCTCCATAGCCTTTAAGGATTTTATCCTTTGTTAATTTTTTTCACAAGTTTATTATAACTCTTTTTTTTATGTTTTTGTAAACAGTTTCATAAACATTTCACAAAGAATTTTTTTGCGATATTGTGAAATTACTCTCAAATACGTTATAGTATCAGCTTTTAACTAGATGATTGTGAAATAACAACAAAAAAATTTTTATTTCACAAACCTAACAAACATATGGAAAACGCTTTCTTGTTTATTGTAAAAAAACCTCCATGTCAGGAGGTCTTATTTTTGTTGAAAGATACCTTGTTTGAAGGTCCCTTCATAAACGACTTCTTGTTCTGTTGTTAGTTTCCCTTTTCCTTCAGCCTGACCATTTACAAAATCACCTTCGTAAGTCCAGCCTTCTTTAGATTGAAAAGTTCCTTTTCCATTGAAGGAACCATTGATGAAACCACCTGTATATTGGTCTCCATTTTGGAAGGTAATGGTTCCTTGGCCATTCATTTTACCACGGACAAGACTGCCCTCGTAAACAATTGTTCCATTATCAAGCTTTAGAACACCTTTTCCGGGAATATTTAGAAAAAAGACGAGTACAGCACAAAAAACAATGGCAACTACTGCTAGAGTCTCTAAAAGTGGACGAGTCAGATAGACACGATACTTTTCGTAAAAATTCTTAAGATTTTCCACCTTCACTCTCCTTTTCTAAACGTTCTATCCAAGTTTTGCAACCCTCTTGAACACGTCGATAGGTTTCCTCAAAATCTCCTGTATACCAAGGATCTGGAACACTTTCAGATGCAAATGAGTAAATCTTATGTTGCAAACCTGCTGGACACATCTGACGTAGGTCAGAAACATTTGATGCGTCCATTCCGATAATATAATCAAAGGATTCAAAATCTTCCTTACTAATCTGAAGCGATGTTTTGCCTTTTTCATAAGGAATCTCATACTGTTGAAAAATCCCTTGAGTTCCCTTATGAATCGGATTGCCATGTTCCCAAGAAGAAGTCGCTCGACTTTGGATTTCATAATTATCTGTCATTGATTTCATAACAAACTCAGCCATAGGACTACGACAAATATTTCCCAGACAGACAAAGACTAGTTTTTTCATCCCATTTCCTTTCTTTTATAGAAAAACGGGAGTTAGTAATCCCGTCTTATTTTTCAATTGCACCTTCGAGTGAAGCTGTTTCTTTCAGCGGTAATACTGTCTTAATAGCAGCTAGTTCAAAAGTCAAGTAAACTCCATCTACATCAAGAACAATCGTTCTCTTCTCAGTATCTACTTCATCGACTGTTCCGTAAAGTCCACCGATTGTAATCACTTCATAGCCTTTTTGTAGTTTGTTTAAACTTTCCATACGTTTTTGTGCTTGTTTCTTTTGAGAGCGTTGCATAAAGAACATCAAGCCTAACATCGCCACAAGCATGATTAAAAATGTATAATTTGGATTCATTGTTTTCTCCTTTGTATTTTACATAGGACTACTATATCAAATTTCAGCTACTTTTACAAGGTTGTACCTTGCTTTTCTAGTAAGAAAAACCAGAGCTTGCGCCCTGATTTTTAGGATTATTTCAAGTTTTGAACGACTTTTACAAGATTTTCAACAGTAAAGCCATATTCTGCCAATACTTTTGGTGCTGGAGCAGAAGCTCCAAAGGTATCAATACCAAGAACAGCACCATCTAGACCAACATATTTGTACCAATTTTGAGTTGCACCCATTTCGACTGCGACACGACGGCGGACTGCATTTGGTAGGATTTCTTCCTTATATGCTGCATCTTGTTTATCAAAGACATCTGTAGATGGCATGCTGACTACACGGACTTTTGCGCCTTGACTAGCCAATTCTTTGGCAGCTGATACAGCAAGATTGACCTCTGAACCTGTCGCAATCAAGATTGTATCAAAGTCTGCTGCAGTTTCATAGACAACATAGGCACCTTTTGCAACTTTATCAAAGTCTGTTCCTTCTTCAACAGTCAAGTTTTGACGTGTCAAGACAAGGGCAGTTGGTGTTTTTTCGCTTGTCACTGCAAGGTACCAAGCTGCTTGCGTTTCACGCGCATCTGCTGGACGGAAAACATTTAGATTTGGCATGGCACGAAGACCTGCTAAATGCTCAACTGGTTCGTGCGTTGGACCGTCTTCCCCAACCGCGATTGAATCGTGGGTAAAGACATAAGTCACAGGAAGTCCTTGTAAGGCTGACAAGCGAACAGCTGCCTTCACATAGTCAGAGAAGACAAAGAAAGTTCCACCGTATACACGAAGTCCACCGTGAAGGGCCATCCCGTTCAAGATCGTTCCCATGGCAAATTCACGAACACCAAACTGAATGTTACGGTTCAAGCGATTAGCATCATCTTGAAGTCCGTCAGTCTTGATATAAGTCATGTTTGAGTGAGCAAGGTCAGCTGATCCACCTAAGAAGGTTGGCAACTTAGCTGCCACAACATTCAAGGCATCTTGGCTTGAATTACGAGTTGCTTGAGAGAAGCCATTTTCTAAAGCTGGGAAGTCCGCTGGAGTCACTTCAACTGGATCACGTCCGTCGATGATGGCTTCTACTTCTGCAGCCAATTCTGGATGCGATTCTTTATAATCAGCAACCAATTTTGTCCAAGCTTGATAAGCTAATGCACCACGGTCTGCAACATGTTCTTTGAAATCAGCATATACTTGTTCTGGGATTTCAAATGGTTCGTAGTCCCAACCAAGGGCTTGACGAGTTGCTGCAGTTTCATCTGCGCCGAGAGGAGCACCGTGTACAGCATTAGTTCCTTGTTTGTTTGGAGAACCGTATCCAATAACAGTCTTCACTTCAATCAAAGATGGCTTACCTGAAGCTTTAGCCGTTTCGATAGCAGCATAGATGGCTTCCAAGTCTGTTCCATCTTCTACCAAGGCAGTATGCCAACCGTAGGCATTGTAACGGTCACGAACACTTTCTGTAAAGGAATCCTTTGTCTCTCCATCCAAGTTGATGTCATTTGAATCATAAAGAACAACTAACTTGTCTAGTTTTTGCAAGCCTGCATATGAAGCCGCCTCGCTTGAGACACCTTCCATCAAATCTCCGTCTCCACAGATAACATAAGTATAGTGGTCAAAGATATTGTAGCCTTCTCGGTTATATTTGGCTGCCAAGAAACGTTCTGCTTGGGCAAAACCAGTGGCAGTTGAAATCCCTTGACCTAGAGGACCTGTCGTAGCATCAATCCCTGCTGTATGGCCAAATTCTGGGTGACCAGGTGTTTTTGAACCCCATTGACGGAAGCTCTTGATCTCATCCATGCTGACATCTTCAAAACCAGAAAGATGAAGAAGGGCATAAAGAAGCATTGAACCATGACCAGCTGAAAGAATAAAACGGTCACGGTTAATCCAGTTTGGTTGAGCTGGATTGATACGAAGTTGTTTTGTAAAGAGGCTGTAAGCCATCGGAGCCGCTCCCATAACCACACCTGGGTGACCTGAGTTGGCTTTATTAATGGCGTCAATACCTAGGAAGCGAATTGCATTAACAGATAGATTTGACATAGAATTTCCTTTCTATTTGAGGTGATTACTAAATCACACATTCTATTTTACTATTATATGAAAAAATACATAGAATAGCAATTAAACAATTCGACGCTAGATAAGTCTCCTATTTTCTATTCTCTGGTCGCCTGATAGTAGGGAAGTAAGCGTTCATAAGCTTCTTCTAATTTTCCTAAAATCACTTCTAATGATTGATTTTCTATAAAAGAAACATCTGCCTTAACTAAAACTTTGCGAACTTCCTGACTTCTCAACTTCTCGCGTAAAGTACAACGGTTTTCTTCGTTCGCCTCCCACCGTTGACTTTGACCATCAGAATAGACTAGATAATAAACATCTTCAACAGTTGGAATTTCTAAAACTTTAGCCTGCTTGCCTAGAGTTTGCTCATCTTTCTTGCGCTCGATAAAACTAACTTCTAGTGAGACTCCAAAATCAGAAGAACTTCCGTACAAACGTAAGGCCATCATAGGTTCTGTCACTTGTCCGTCTCTCTGTAGATAAACCCAAAAATGTGGTCGCAAACGCTGTGCTTGGTTCATCCACTGGCTAGTCTGTTGGAGTTGCCATTCTGAATGGCTTGCTTGAAAGACTTTGGCCAGTTCTGTAAAAGCCTTTCGTGCCTCTTGACCTTTGTGGCGGAATGCCAGCATTTTTTCTCGCTCTTCTCCTGCTTTATCAGGATTACGGTACTGCAAACCAGCAAATTCTAGATAATTTCTTATTTCATTTAACATCCGTTTAATCTCCTTTAGCTAGCAAAAAATCAGGATGAACCTGATTTTGCTTTGCTTATTCTGCATCTACGACAACATAGCGATTTGGCTCGTCACCCTCAGAGTAACTCGTCACGCCATCCATGCGTGAAATAATGCGATGGATAATCTTGCGTTCGCTATTTGACATTGGATCTGTTTGTCGGCTGCGACCTTCTTCTAAAACACGAGTCGCCAATTTTTGCGCATAGGTCTGCAAGACTTCTGCACGGTGTTCAACATAATCATTGACATTAATAGTAATGTAGAAGGTTCTTGAATAGCGGTTATAAAGATAATTTTGAGCCAATAGCTGCAAGGCTTTCAATACTTTACCATGATAACCGATAATACGCCCTGGCTCATTTGTATCAATTTGCAAATTGATGCTACGACGGTTATAATCATTTGAAATCGTCGCTTCAACGTCCATGTCATCAATGATTGTTTGGACATAAGTCGTTACTTCCGTAGCTACTTGCTCAATATCAAAAGCTTGGTTCCACCTTTAAGTCTAAATCTTCGATAAATTGACTAGAAGGTTCTTCTGTGTCGAAAACTGACTCAGAAGCAGAAACAGTTTCATCTGTTCTCTCTTCTAGTTGCAATTCATTTAGAATTGAAATATGACCAGTTTCTTCCAAAATAGTGCTAGCATGTTTTTCATTTTTCAATATTTCAGCCTTGACTTCATCAGAAACTCCTTGGCCTTCTTCTTCAATCTTTTTAATTGCTTCTACAACATGCCCCAAATCAACGGTCGCTTGACTGACTGTTTTAACTGGTTCATTTTTTTCATTGACTTCTTTAGGAACACCCTTTACAGCTTGTTGATTTGCTTTAATGACAGTTGTTTCACTAATAGCTTCAATATCAACCTGGGCTGGTTTTTTACCAAATAAACCAAGAAATCCATTTTTTTCACGAGAAATGACTTTGATGTGAGCTTTCATCCTTGGAATATTTAATTCTTCCAATCCTTTCTGGATTGCTTCTTCAACAGTTGAACCTGTAAATACTACCATTACCAGATTCCTCCTTATTATTTCGTTTTCTGAGCCTTTTTCTTGGCTTTTCTTTTTCTATTTTCCAAATCTTTCTGTGCCTGAGCTACCGCCTCTCGCTCTGCGATAATCTTGAATGGATTATTCAAGAAATAGGTTTGCAGGACTTGATAAGCATTGGACACTGTCCAGTATAGGGCGACTCCACCTGGCGCATAAACTGCAAAGATAAAAATCAAGACTGGAATCCCATACATCATCGCAGTCGTAGCGCCATTTCGCTCAGACAAGGCTTTATTGGATAACCAAGTACTTAAAAAGGTAAATACTGCCGCTAAAATCGGAAGAACAAGGGTTGTATCCACACCACCAAGGTTAATCCATAAGAAATGACCTGTCTTTAAAAAGTCAACTCTTGATAGAGCTTGGAATAAGGCCAAAATAACTGGCATCTGAATCAGAATAGGCCAAAGCGAATCTGACTGTCTGACACCCATTTCTTTAAAGACTTTACGCATTTCTTGCTCTAGCTTGGTTCTGCTTTCCATATCTCGACCTGGATATTGTTCTCTAAGCGCCTTAATGCGTGGCTGAGCTTCCTGCATTTTTCTAGAAGCCACCATTTGCACTTGGAAGACTGGCAAAAGCAGTGTACGAATCAAGACCGTAAAGAGAATAATCCCCACTCCGATACTGATATCAAACGATAAAAAGCGAATGATTTCCGCAAAGAAGTAAACAAATTTACTCCAAAAATCAGCCGATTCGGCTGTGATATCGCTAGTTGTCCCACTTTGTTGCACAGGCTGTCATGATCAATAGAGACAGTCCTAGCAAACTAGTCAACTGTAATTTCTTTTTCACTCCCATTTCCTTCCTGGTAAATCTTTGATAATTTTAATACGTGGAGTAGATTTTTCTCCATCTCTGCGTATCCCAAGGTTTCAACCCCTTTTCGAGCAATGACAACAAAATCGACGTTTTCTTCCAGACTCCCTTTTACATTCTGGATAATATGTCTAATTCGTCGCTTGATTTGATTTCTAGTGACGGCATTCCCCAGTTTTTTGCTAACTGATAAACCTACTCGAAAATGGTTTTTTTCTGATTTTTCCAATTGGTAGACAACAAATTTGCGGTTAGCAAAACTTGTCCCTCCTTGAAAAATTGCCTTAAAATCTTTCTCTTTTTACACGAAAGTTTTTTTCTTCAAAAACTCAACTCCATCTATTAAATTACTACTATTATACCATATTTTTCAAAAAAGCCAATCATAGCAAGGTTTTGGACATTTCCATCAGAAAAAGAAGCTGGAAAAATCTCTTTCCCAACTCCTTGTACTAAATATTTTTTCTAGTTTTACTTATTTTTCAATCGTTCAACGTCACGGGCAATGACCAATTCTTCATCTGTTGGGATAACTAAAACACGGATTTTTGCTTCTTCTGTTGAGATGTCTCCTGTTGTTCCAAAAACATTCTTTTCAGGATCAACATCACAACCAAACCAAGTAATACCTGAAATAACTTTCTCACGGAAATGAGCCGCATTCTCTCCAACACCCGCCGTAAAGATAATAGCATCAGCTCCGTTTAAGACTGCTAGATATTGACCAATGTATTTTTGGATACGGTCAACATACATTTCATACGCCAAAGTTGCATCATGATCCCCAGCTTCTACAGCTGCTTCGATATCTCTCATATCACTTGATTTAGCAGATACACCCAACAGCCCTGACTCACGATTGAGAACGCGACTGATATCCTCTGGCGTATTGAAATCCTCTGTATATTGCATTAAGTAAGGGATGATAGCAGGGTCAATATCTCCAGTACGAGTACCCATCATCACTCCAGCAAGCGGTGTGAATCCCATAGAAGTATCAACTGACTTACCATCGTTAATAGCTGTAATTGATCCCCCGTTTCCGATATGGCATGTAATCAACTTCAAGTCTTCCAAAGGTCGTCCCAAGAGTTTTGCTGCTTCTCCTGCTACAAACTGATGGCTTGTCCCGTGTGCACCGTATTTACGAACCTTATTTTCTGTATAATATTTAGTTGGTAGAGGATAGCGATAAGCCTTCTCTGGCATAGTTGTGTGGAATGAAGTATCAAAAACAACCACGCTAGTAATATCTGGAAGTAATTCTTTAAAAGCTCGAACACCTGCGGCATTGGCTGGGTTGTGGAGAGGAGCCAACAAACTTAACTCTTCAACTTTTTCTAAAACATCTCCCTCAACAACTGTCGATTCTTTAAAGTGTTCTCCACCCGCTACAACACGGTGACCAACACCTGTAATCTCATCATAAGCCTTGATAATGTCGAAACGAATCAAGTCATCCAATAAGATTTTAACAGCTTGTGTGTGATTTTCAATATCCAAAATTTGTTGTTCAGAACGACCATCAAATTTTACAGTTGAAATTGAATCTTTCAAACCGATACGTTCAATCAAGCCTTTCGCCAATACTTTTTCTTCTGGCATTAAGTATAATTGCCATTTCAAACTTGAACTTCCTGCATTGATTGAAATTGTTTTTGTCATAACATGATACCCCTTTTTAAGCGTTTTCATCTATTATAACAAAATCTATTTTATATTTCAGTACCTTGAGTCCATTTTTGAAAATTTTCTTTAAATTTCATTAAAACACTTGCATCTTGTAAACTAGCAAGTGGATAAATAAAAGGCTCCACTGATATTTCATTTTTCTTCTGTAGGATAAAAATAGTCTTAGATTGTTTAGCATTAGCAAAGAGATTTTCAGGTAAACTAATCATAGCAACCAGACTTGCCTCTTCTTTCAACCAGCCTTTCAACAAGTCACTTTGAGGGCTGGTCAACAAATCACTCGGAGCGAGAAAAATAGCATATCCATCTGACTTGAGGTACTTAAGTCCTTGTTCCATGAGCAAGTGATGGGCGTAAGTATGTTCTTGGCTAGAAGCAACTTGATGGCGCGACGCAACGGCATCATCAGGATAATAGCCGACAGGCAAGTCGCTGATAACCACATCGCTTTCTTTAAGCATTTGTGGACGAACTGCATCTCCTTGGACAAAGCCAGCCTGCAAACCAATTACATCTGCCATACTAGCCGCCAAATCAATCAGCAAATCATCCACTTCCATTCCCAAATAATCCACCTTTTTATCAAGCGAGGTCAAGAAAGTAGTGCCTAGAATTCCCATCCCAGAACCTATTTCGAGGATAGTGATTTCCCCCTCTTTAAACAACTCCTCCACAATAAACACCAAAAGTAAAGCAATAGCATCTGGCGTAAACTGGTGATTGGCCTGTAGGGGCTCTGTCTGCCCGGCCTTCATCAAGAGAAACTGGTAGGTCTTGAGCCATTCTTCTTTGCGAAGCGCTAAGCGTTTAAGGGCCTGATTGTTCTCCTTGACCTGCTCTAACTCAGTCTCACCATCCAGATAGATGCTGTTTTGCTCCACCAAGGCGTCATAAAAGTTAGTCGCCAAATCATTTTGGATGACTTGGACATTCTCTAGTAAATAGGTATAAGCTTGTTCAATTTTTTCAAAATCCATATTCCTATCTTATCAAATTTCCCTTCTTTTTTCCATCCTTATAGAAAAATCACTCCCTGACTAGGCGAGTGATTTTTGGGCTACTGTTAAAAAGAGTTCTGAGTAATTTCCTTGAAACAGGTCTTCAGCACTATAGAGAATCTGACTATGTACAGATGAAAAACAATGCTCAATTAGCTTGTTTCCAGTTCAACCAATTCAAATCCATGATGATTAGCCTCTATCTTTGTAAAATCAGCAATGAGGAGTTGTCCACCTTCCCTCAAATGTTGATGAAACAGTGAGAGAGCCGCATCCAAATCAGGCATATGATGAAGAACACGACAAACAACAATGAGATCAAACTCTTTCTCCAAGGGTTTTTCCAGTAAATCTTGCTCCAAAAAGTGGATATTCTTGATGTCTTGCTGCTCCGCTTTCAAACGAGCTTGCTCCAGCATTTTCTCCGAAATATCCACCAATGTTACAGACTTGGCCTGCTTGGCTAGGGGCAAGGTTAACAGACCCGTCCCTCCACCGAAATCCAAAATTTCTTTGTCTGATAGAAGATCAATCTGTTTCTCGACTGCTTGACAAACCAAGTTTGCAAGGAAGATATTTTTAGGTGAATCAAAAGTTTCTGCTTTGTGGTTAAAATCATGTTTCATGCTTTTAGTTTAACACAAAGTAGCTTGATTAGCTAGGAATTCTCTTTCTTTTCAAGCTTCTTTTCTGATTTTTTCTTCTCCACTTTTTCACTTGAATCGGTCGCTACCTCTTCCTTTTTATCTCTTTTCTCTTCTTTGATTTTGACTGAGGGAAATAGGAACTCATATTGACTCTTTTGTGTACGAACCCTTGTCACCAAGCTTATTTTCTTATTTTGATAACTCACCTGACCCAGATTAAAAGTCTGTTCCCCACTTTCTTGCTCAATCTTATCCTTGGTTCGCTTGGCCATAGCAAAAGCAACCAACTTTTCTTTATTTAAAGCATAGTCTTGATAGTGGGCGACTTGTCGGTTCAAGTAAAATTGTAACAAAAGACTAAAGATAGCAGCCACGGTGACTGCATAGAGGAGAACACCTGCCTTAACTTTTTTCTTTTTCCACACGATAGATGAACTCCCTTTCTAAGCCTTTTTGGAACTGGAAACGAAAACGCACAAACTGATTGTCCTCTGTAATTTGAGCTGATTTGAGTCCATAAACCATAGGCTGATAACCTCGTCCACTGGCATCGGTTTTCCGAAAATCATCTGATTTTGACTTACCTATCGCAATTTCCTTGCCATCCTGCTTCATATAGAGTCGATTGCCCTCCACTTTTTCGAACTGCGAACGGTCTAATTCTGCCTCCAGCTGGTCCACAAACAAGAGCCACTCCTTTTGCTCGCTTTGCTGCTGATAACGAACTTCTGAAATGAGGAGCTGACTCATGGCTTGAAAGAGAAGTAAACTCCCACTGATGACAATGAGGGCAATCAGGGATTCCAACAAAGTGAAAGCCTTGACCTTATGGCTCTTTGATCGCCAACAACTGTTCTGAACCATGGTAGACCTCCAATCCCTTTTCACTAGAAAATACCTGAATCTCAATTCCGTTTACGTTTACCTGATTTTGACCTGTCTGCAGTGCCATCCTAGCTACACTCAAGACTTCTTCCTTTTGCAAGATTTTTGCTTCTTCTTGCCTATTTTTCTGAATTTGTCCCAAAAGGAGGGTCGCAATGCTGGCAAAGATAGCTAGAGCAACTACTGCTTCCAGTAAAATCACTGCCCTAATTTTTTGTTTCCTTAATGCGTTTAATTTTTCCATTTCCTAGATATAATTGATAACGAATCGCTCCTTTGCTGGTCTGAAATTCAACCTTAGCCAGGGACGAATTGCCCCCAGCTCGGTCAAATGTGATACTTTGTCCCGATGGTGCCTGAATTCCTTTAGGGAACTGTCAACTTTTTGACTGCCATTGCTAATCGTCTGCCCATCTAAGTTTAGACTAGTCTTTTGCTGACTAGCTACACTGCGTTTTTGAGTTTCCCGATAAAGTTCTTCAAACTCCATAAAGAAAATCTGCTCCTCTACCGCCGCAAAAGTGGACTGGACAGAGCCGGACAAGCCCAAAGCAAGGATACTCACTAGACCCAAAACCAAGAGACTTTCCAGCATGGTAAAGGCCTTAATCTGCAACGGTTTTACTGGTGCTTTTGTTTAGCATGGTATTCTTTATAAGCTTTAGCCTGTTCTTCTGTGATTCGCCCATCTGCTTGTAACTTGCTTAGGCTAGCATCTTCATTTTTATCTAAGCTATAAAGTTCTGCCTGACTTTCCACCACCTTAACAACAGCAGCTTTTCCTTTGTCATTGACTGCCTCTTTTTGCTTGGTCAGATTAGGTACAAAGAGCATAGAAGTACGCTGATGATCAGCAAGACCACCAACATCTCCACAAGCGTGAAAAGCTTTAACTTTCGCTTTTTTCAAGAATGTCATCATTTTTTTCATGTTAAAAATTTACCTCCATATTTTGATACATGGGCATCAGCATTGCCGCATAAAGTAAAACGATAATCAGTGCCACAAAGATAAAAGACCAGTGGCTGCACTAAATTCATGGTGCGGTTGACTCGGGTAAAAAAGGATTCCCAAGTTTTTTCAGCATAGATTTCCAACTCACTACCCAGCTTGGACTTGACTTCTCCATACTCGATAATGAGACTCAACTCTTTCCTAAAGAAAGGATAGGTTCCTATCGTCTGAGAAAATTCTCAGACCATTTTGTAGGGATTTGAGCTAGATCTTGACCGATTTCTTTAAAGAGCTGAGAACCTTGTTCCTGCATCATCTGAAAAATCTGCGTCAGCTCCATCCCCTGCGAAATCATATTCCCCCACTCACGCGCATAATAGGCTGTCAAATAGGTCTGCACAAAGATTCCAAGAAAGGGAAGGCGTGCTAAGATAGAAAAGACGCGCATCTTAGAACTTCTTTTATAAAAAGTTAGTGCTAAAAGGATACCTACTGAAACTAAACCCTACCATTCCTAGAAAAGATTTGTGGCAGATTTACCAATGATTTGGGTGGCAATATTGCTACTATCCAGTTGTGGTAGTAGGTAATTACGTAGTCCCAGCATGATTAAGAGAAGAAAACCTAGCAAAATCAAAGGATAGGTCGCTACTTCAATTAACTTTTTCTTGACCTTGGCTAGATTGTCTAGATACTCTTCTATCTTTCCCAAACTCAGGTGGAGATTTCCCATGAACTTCCGCTAGGGATAACTGAGTGACAATGGCACTTGAAAAATCCCTAAACTATCCATCATTTCTGAGAAATGATTTCCCCTGAGACAAGCCCGTGCGCATCTGGATCACACACTGCTTGTCTAACAAAGCACTCCTATCTAAAAAGGAGATGGTCTCCACCAGATGAAAACCGCTGGAAAAGAGATTGTTAAACAAGGGTGATGATATTTTTTTGCTTAGCTGTAGCTAATTTTTTCCGTTTCAGCCTGAAGACTTGTGATATGTCCATCTTCAAGAAGCTGGTCAATCTGTTCATTCCAGCTAGTTGGCTGGTGTTCTTGATAGTCTTTGTTTGCAAAGTCAACGATTCCTCCTCCCCCGATTAATCTCTGATAGCAGACTCCCTGCAGAACGACTGCCAATTCCTCCTCACTCACACCCAACTCCAGCAGGCGCTCATAAACACCTCGAATGCTCTTGGCATGAATGGTTGAAAAGACTGTCGCACCTGTCAAACTAGCTCTGACCACTGCACGCGCCGTTTCGCTGTCACGAATTTCTCCGATAATCAAGAGATCAGGACGATGCCGTAGGGAAAGCTTAATCAGATTTTCATAGGTTAGTCCGATTGCTTCGTTCAACTGCAACTGGAGCATGTCCTCCTGCTTGATTTCTACAGGATCTTCGATAGACATGACTTGCTGTCCTTTAAAGATGGACTTGGCCAATTCGTGCATCAGGGTTGTCTTACCACTTCCAACTGGACCAGCAAAGAGATAGAGACCCCGTTGCCTGTACTGCTTGCCCAATTCATCAATATCCTGAAACCAAAAATGCAAGTCCTGCTCCTCATCATGCAACAAGCGAATAACTAAACTCTCATGCCCTCGATAATCGCCTACAGTAGATAAACGTAGGGACGCCATCTTATCGTCATAGACATAATCACAGGAACCAAGTTGGCTACGTCTCTTTTCTCCAACATTCATACCCGCCACAAACTTAAAGTGACTGATGACGGCCGCAAACTTTTCAAAATCATAACAACCGATTTTACAGCGCTCATCTCCGACCCTCATATGAAGCTCATAGGCGTCTAACTTAGGGACAAAATAAATGTCTTGTGCCCCTTTTTTCCGAGCTGAACGAATGATTTCTTGTGCAATTTCTTGAACCATACTTACCTCCTCACCTATACTATTCGCAAAGATTTGGAAAAAAATAAAAAAAGCAACTCCAAAAAGTTACTTTTTCTCTATCTTAATTTCATACGGCAAGAACGGTGCCTTTCCTGACCTGTTTGTTTTTCATAGCCTGGGCGTAGCTTTTCATCTGGAATAACCTGCTCATCCTGCAAAAGAGCCAAAGAATGGTATTGTTGTAAATACTCATCACATTCATCACACCAGCGTTGATCTTCTGGATCCCAGAAAAATGGTCATCAAGTCACTTCTACTTTTATAGAGAGGGGATTCTTGTTCTAATCTAAACCAGCAAGTTTTGTAGTATTTGAGAGCATCATAATACTGGTCAAATTTCTTACTAGCTACAATATCTTCTTCCCAACCTTCTAAGAACCACCAGGGTTCAAAATCTCCATACATTTCTATAACACGATACATATTCATTCAATTCCTTTGTACCGTATATTATAACTAATTCAGATCAAACAAGGAAAAGAAATATGCTCATTTCTTAATTTTTCAGATAAAAAATCCAGCCATCTGATGGAAGACTGAATTTGATCTGCTGCCTTACGGACTAATAGTCACATAATAAAAAAGCAGAAGCTAACCTCTAACTTCTGCTTTCTATCTTATGCTTGATATCGTTTCACACCATCTAGGTAGGTTGCTACCAATTCCAAATCTTTATCTAGTACGATAAAGTCCGCGTCATAGCCTTCACGGATTTGGCCACAAACATCATCAATGTGAACAGATTTTGCTGGGTTAAAGCTAGCCATCATAACTGCTTCGTGTGGAGAAGCAATGTTCCAGTCAACCACATTTTTCAAACCGTCCTTGAGTTTGAGAATAGAACCTGCCAAATTGCCTGTCGATTTGAGGCGGGCAGTTCCATTTTCAACGACAACTGGAAATTCTCCCAACATATAGTCACCGTCTTCCAATCCACCAGCTGTCATACAGTCTGTGATAAGAGCAATGTTTTCTGTTCCTTTTTGTTTGATAAGAATTTCGCAGGCTTTTGGATCTACGTGATGGCCGTCACAGATCAACTCTGCATAGGTATGAGGTAATTGATACATGGCTCCAACCATACCGAGTTCGCGGTGAGTCAACCCACGCATTCCATTGTAGGCGTGTACCCAAACACTCGCTCCAGCATCGACTGCCTTTCTTTAGCTTCGTTCAAAATGTCGCATCTGAGTGCCCAAGAGCAACTGTCACACCTTCACCTGTAATAGTACGTACAAAAGTCTTCTACACCTTCACGTTCTGGTGCAAGAGCGATTTTTATTTAGCATCCCATTTTGCTGCATCTTTGCCAAGAATGAAACTCATCCACACCTGAGGATCTCTCATGTAAGTTGGATTTTTGTGCCCCCTTATAAAGTTTCTCTGTGAAATATGGGTCCTTCATAAATAAATTCCCACGAATCTTAGCTCCACTTGCTTCTTTATAATGGTTTCCAAGATTTTTCAGTGACTGCAAGCAATTGCTCATAAGTTGATGTCAAAGTGGTTGGGCAAGAAACTGGTAACACCGATACTGAGAAGTCCTTCACTCATAGTATGCAATGTTCCTTCGATATTGTATCCATCACATCTACACCAGCATATCCATGAATATGGGTATCCACAAGTCCTGGTGCAATGCTATATCCTGTATAGTCAAGACCTCTGCTCCTTCAGGAATTCTGATCACATGCTTTCCCAAACTTTGCCATCAACAAGTTCTAAGTAACCCACCGCGACGAACTGCCCGAAATGGGATAGAAAAAAACTGATCCGCTTTAACGTAGTTAGGCATAATGTTAACCTCCTTAAAAGATTACTTTTGATATTTATTATGTCAATTACATTATAAACTTTTCTGATTCATTTGTAAATGGTATAGACCTATTTTCTAGAGATATTTTAAAAGAGCTGGATGTCTCCAACTCTTTTATCTCATTTTGATTTCACAGGTTGTTCTTGAGCAGCCTTAACAGCAGCTGCTATCGTTTCTGCGTATAGCTTAGCACCTTCTTCGAGCTTGCTATTGTCATTCCCAAAGTGAACTTGGTCTGTTCCAGCCCAGATTTCAGGATGTTCCTTAGAAACCTTATTCCAGTCAGCAATACTTACATAAGGAGTCTTTTCAGCTAATTCACGTGCATAGTTTGCATACTGCTCCACCGATGCATATGTATCCTTGCTCTTATCTCCCTCGTAAGGTGTAACTAAAATCAAATGATGACCTTTTGGCAAATTATTAACAAGACTGTCCAAATCATTCTTGTAACCCTCAGGATTATTAACACCCGTTGCAATGACAACTGTTTTTAAAAGTGCCTTGTTCTGGCTGTTATTGAGCATAATGTCATTGGCTTGCTTGGTAGTACGACTAACCTGAGCATTAATATTTGCATCAGGAAGTGCTTCTTTCAAGGCTGTATTTGCACGCAAAGCAACTGAATCACCAATTAAACTCGTTCCTTCTACAATGCCCAAACGACTTACTTCTGCCTGCTCAGCAAGCATTTTAGTTTGCCCAATATTGGTTTGTGCTTGTTTGAAACCATTGACCATCAAATCCGTTTCAAAGTCACCTACCTGAGGAGCTAGGGCTATGATAACTACTGTGAGCAAGCTAAGAATTCCAAAAAAGTAGATGTACTAATTACTTGTATATGAGGTAAGCTAGCAATTTTCCGTATTATAGGACTTGTCTTTCCAGCGATCAAAGGTTCCATAACATAAAAAGATAGGCTAGCAAAAAAATATGAAAAGATAATTGTCAGAATAACAGCCGGTAAATTGCCCAGTAACTGAGAAAAAACAATATAAAATGGCCAATGGAAAAGATAAACTGCATAGCTAGTATCTGCTAGAAAACTGATTACCTTTGGCTCTTCTATATTAGGGAGTTTTTTCATGCAAGACACGCGTAGCAACAATCATAGCCATGGCTGCTAAACTGGCCATCAAGAATCCAAATAGATAAGCAAAGAGATAGGTAAACTTAACAAAGAAAGTCAACAGTAATAATACTAAGAGACCTGCTCCAAATACTAACAGATTCTGACGTAGATTCCACATTCGATCAAATTGTCTGACTAAATCGCTCGTCTGACGAACGCCCACAACTGTTGCAAGTATACTTCCCTAAAAAGAAAGGGTAGACATGGGTTAGACTTGAAAAGTAGACAGTGGAATAGGAACTGGCCATTAAACTACCAATAAACATGGAGAAGAAACTAATCAAGAAGGTAGCAGCAGACAAGAGAAAAACCATCCCCTCAACTGACCATTTGATTTAGACTGTTTGGATAAGAACCAAACTGCCAATCCCCAAAGGATATAGTAGTGAACCTCAACAGCTAAGCTCCAATTATGAACAAACAAATGAGGAATGAACTGAGATTCGTAACTCCCACCTGTTAGGAGTTCATAGAAGTTGGTCATAAAACCTAAGACACCTGCAATCTGACCCCCAATTCCAGCCACATAATCTTGCCGAACTAGAAAGGTAAAGGGCATGGTCACCAATACCATGAGAACCACAGGGTGGTACGATACGGTAAAATCTTCTCTTAAAAAAGCCTAGTAAATCAATCTGACGTTTCTTGCCAAACTCTTCTAAAAGGAGGGAGGTGATCAAAAATCCTGAGAAAGTGAAAAAGACATCTACCCCAAAAAATCCTCCAGGAAAGATGGTCTGAAAGAAATGATACAAGAGTACCAATAGTAAACCTGTAATCCTAATCAAGGAAAACCATTTAATACGCATACGAGTTTATTCTCCATTCGATTAGATTGTAAAAACATCTAATTCTCATTCCATAATACACCTTATTTTATCAAAAAAAGAAGAAAAATCCTAAGAGAAAACTTAGGATTTTAGCATTCTACATTACAATTATTAGAAATTGCGCCCTGACTTATTGTAACCATATTTTTCCACAAAATACTCACGGAATTCCAATAGATTGTCATCTATGATGGCTTGTCTCACTTGCTTCATCAGGTTAAGCAAGAAGTAAAGATTGTGATAACTCGTCAAGCGGATACCAAAGGTTTCATCAGCCTTGAGCAGGTGACGAAGATAAGCGCGTGTATAGTTCTTACATGTGTAGCAATCACACTCAGGATCCAGTGGCGTAAAGTCCTCAGCAAACTGAGCATTTTTCACAACCAAACGTCCCTGACTGGTCATACAAGTTCCGTTACGAGCGATACGAGTCGGCAAGACACAGTCAAACATATCCACCCCACGAATCACCCCATCAATCAAGCTATCTGGCGCTCCCACCCCCATCAAATAGCGAGGTTTATTTTCAGGCAGCAGTTGAGTTGTAAAGTCCAAGACCGCATTCATCTCTTCGTGGGTTTCTCCCACTGCTAAGCCACCGATAGAGTAGCCTGGGAAGTCCATGCTGACAAGGTCATGAGCTGATTGGCGACGCAGGTCTTCAAATCCAGCCCCTTGCACAATTCCAAACAAACCTTGGTCATGCGGACGACGATGAGCCTTCAAACCGCGCTCAGCCCAACGGCTGGTACGCTCGATTGATTTCTTAACGTAGTCGTAAGGTTGGTAAAACTGAGGACATTCATCAAAGGACATCATGATGTCTGAGCCCAGATTGTTCTGAATAGAGATGGCCTTTTCTGGTGATAGGAACATCTTGGAACCATTGAGATGATTTTTAAAAGTTACGCCTTCTTCTGTGATATTACGGCTATCTGCTAAGGAATAAACCTGGAAACCACCACTATCCGTCAAAATAGGCTGATCCCAATTCATGAACTTGTGGAGACCTCCTGCACGTGCAATGAGTTCATCTCCAGGGCGAAGCCAGAGATGATAGGTGTTTGACAGGATAATTCCCGAACCCATCTCCTTCAATTCTTCAGGTGACTGAGTTTTGACAGTGGCTTGTGTCCCAACTGGCATAAACATAGGTGTCGGGAAGGTGCCATGGGGAGTGATGATTTCACCCAGACGAGCTCCCGTGTGTTTTTCTTCTTAATCAAACGATATTTGATTGGTGAATCTGACATTTTCTACCTCCGAAGCTGGGAAAAACAGTCCCAGTTCATACTTTGTGCCCAAGGGCATACTGTATGATTTTATCAAAAAAAGCTGGAACTGTCACGAACTATGGTATAATGAGAGAATGAAATACCCAAAAATTGATTTAAAAACCATTCGTCTGCAGACCAGACAATTTCAAGCTGAAAATCCCCGCTTCTTTCTAGTCTATCTCTTACCTAGCATGCTAGTCATCTTGTCTGGCTTCCTCAATCCCTTAGAGCGTATCAACGAGTCTATTTTAGAGCAATCCTTTTTAAGCGTTTTTGGCCATGTATTCCAGGCCTATCTTTTTCCTCTATTAGTCTCCTTTATCGGGACAATACTTCTAACCAGTTCAGTCTATACAACCCTGAAACTCATAAAGAATCCTGATACAGAACTATCCGTCAAAAATAGTCTCACTCTATTTAAAGAAGAGTACTTTTCACAAACCTTTTTGACTCTCCTTCTCAAACGTCTCTATCTCTTCTTATGGAGTATTCCTAGTTTACTCGGAATTTACTTTCTCTTTTACAGTAGCTTTTTAGCCAAGAAATTCGTTGCCATCCATCCTGAATTTCCCAATCTGGATCTCACGTCAGTTGAAACTGAGCGTTTCCTCATGACCTTTGGTCTTTACTTTCTAGCAAGTATCCTCTTGATGATTGTCGGAAATAGTCTCTATATCCCACAATACTATGCCTATTCTCAGGTAGAATTTCTCCTCTGTGACACCCTAGACTTAGGACAAGCCAAACCAGGACAAATCCTTAAAACCAGCCGTTTCCTGATGAAAGGTTACAAGTTCCAGCGTTTCGTCCTGGACCTACAACTCCTTCCTTGGTACTTCCTCAATTGGATTACTTTTGGGATTGCTAGTTTCTCACTCCTACCCTATATTCAAATCAATAAAATGATTTTTTACCGAGCAGTATTGGCTCGAAAACGTCGGAATAGATAAGAATCTAATAAAACCAGCGCCTTAAAACGCTGGTTTTATTATTTCAAGATTAGTATACTAATCAAAGCCAAAATAGCTGGTCCACCTTGCTTCAAAATAATTTTCTTATCTGCTGTTAGAGAGCCATAGGCCGCAGCCCCAATCACAAATAAGACAAAAATAGTCACAATTTCTAAATTCTGTGAGAAATAAATACCATACAAGAGAAAGACTCCTAGTAGAGCATTATAAATCCCTTGATTTTTAAACAATGAACTTACTGACGGACGAGCCAGTTCTTCTTTTTCCATGTTAAAGACACGACTAGTCGCTTCTGATTGCGTTGCAATACTTTCCAAATAAAAAATGTAAAAATGCTCCAAAGCAACAATCGTTGCTAAAATGATTGTCATAATTGACATCTATTTCTCCTTAAATTTCTATATTCTCAATCCCCAAAACCAATTTATTTAATAAACGGCTGAGTTCTGTTTTTTCAGATTCTGTTAAGATACTTTCCATCTCTTCCTTAATCTTGATATGCTTCAGAGGGGGATTCACCACTAACTGCTCCTTGGCATACTTCGTAGCCTCTACCAACACTTCTCGCTGATTTTCAGGATTACGATGCCGCTCCACCAAACCTTCCTTATCTAAAATCTTGAAATGTCGTGTTAAAGCAGCCTGATCAATCTTCAAACGCTCCTGAACTGCTATTTGATTACAAGGGGAATGCTTCAACAAAAATAATAAAATCTGATACCGTGTCAAACTAATCCCAAGTCTTTTTTCAAACAATTGCGTACTCGCTTGCTCAGACAAGCGGAGTTGATAAAGTAAATCTTGAATCTCTATCATGTCTTCTTCCTTTCTATTGACTCATCAATAGTTGACTAGTCAATTATAATGCAAAGCAAAATAGGTTGCAAGAATTATGCTTAGATTATTACAAGATGCTAACTTTCCATTCATATTGATACTCAATGAAAGTTAAAGAGCAAACTAGGAAGCTATCCGTAGGTTGCTCAAAGTACAGCTTTGAGGTTGCAGATAAAACTGACGTGGTTTGAAGAGATTCTCGAAGAGTATGACAAAGAAAAAAACGAACGAGACTCGCTTCCTATCACGAAAGCTAGATCTCATTCGTAAAAATGGTATTACAAAGTATGGTTTATCCATTCATTGAAACGTGAACGTGGTCATAGTGGTTTTCTGTCACGCTACCGCGGGCTGGCATTGGGTTCCAAGTATTAGCTGGTCCATATTTACTATCGAATGGAGCATAGAAACGTTGTTTCCAGATGATATAACTGATACCACGGCTGGCCATATTTTGAATAGCGTATTCCGCAATCTTATCCCCTAGTTCTGAGCTTTCTGGTACCATAAAGTCGATAGCCAAACCTTTTCCGTGATCTCCACTGTCTCCTGGACGGTAACCACTAAAGGATGTGATGCCAAACAAGTTGGCAATTTCTTCTTTAAAGGCAGCCGTTTGTGGTTGAAGGCCTGCATTTTCAGCTTTTGCTACTGCTAGTCCAGCATAATCGGGCGCAGCTGGAGCTGCGTAAGTTGCTGAAGTTGTTTTCGTCTCTTCTGGTTGATAAGTAGAAACTGCTGCTGTAGCTTCATTTGATGATGCTTCTTCTGAACTTGTTGCAGTTGTTTCGGTTGCTTTTTCTTCTACTGGCGTTGTAGTTGCTTCTACTGCTGATTCAGCTTGAGTGCTTGCTTGTGTTTCCTGCTTCTCAGTTGGAATCGTTGCCTGAGAAACTGCTTCTGCAACTGCATTGCTTGTCTCGGCTGTTTGCTCCTCTGAAGCAGAAGTTCCTGTAGAAGGCGCGACTTCTTCTGCAGTAGCAACTGTCTCTGTAACTTCTGAACTTGTTGCTACTTCTTTTGTACTTGTAGTTTCTACTGCTTTTGGAGCTTCTGCAATTGGTTGAGAAAGATCTGCAACTTGAACAGTTTGATCATCAACGGTCACTTGATTGGTTGTCAAATCTGCTGTCGCAGTTGTCACTTCTTCACTAGAATCTGCTTGAGGTGTTTGGATTTCAACTTCCGTTACTTCTTCTGCTTCATTGACAGTCGTTGTCAAAACAGTTTCTGGGAAAATCAGGTCCATATTAGTGATTTTATTCAAATTCGCAAGAACTGTGACATCTACACCCAAGGCTTCTGCAATGGTGCTCAAGGTATCACCATACTGAACGGTATAACTTGTTTTGTTATCCGTTTTAGTCAAATCATTTTGAATTTGCTCAACACTACGTGCAGTCCAAAGAACTTCTTCTGCTTGAGTTGCCAATACTGGGGCAAACGACAAGGCTACTGTTGAGGCTAATAATATTCTTTTCTTCATTCTTTCAAATTCCTTTCAAATGAGTACCTGTCTATCATAACACAAAAAATGCAGAAAAAAAGCCCTCTCGGGCCTATTTAACAGAACTGTCTATTCCTTGTAACAAACTCGGTTACTTGAAATAGTTTGTTAGGTCTCTGTCACAAAACTGACACAATCTTTTTATCGCTCAGCCTTAAAAAAACGGGAAATATCTGCTAATGCTTGAATCCTGTGATTGCCTTCATAAGTCGACTCTAAAAAGTTGATACTTTGAATCCCACTATTCTCGGCAAATTCCACATCCAGAGTCCGATCCCCTATATAATAGGTCTTCTCAGAATCCAACTGATACTTATCTAAGAGATAGGTAGCCGCTTCTGGACTTGGCTTCCGCGCAAAGCCACTCTGACTGGTTAGAATCTCTGTAAAATAGGGCTCCAAACCCAAGTCTCTGAGAATTGCAAAAGCATTGTCTCCCTTATGAGTGTAAACAAACTGTTGAATCCCTACTTGGTCTGCCCAAGACAACACTTCACGCGCACCTGGCATCAAGACTACTTGAGCATTCTTTTCAGCCAGACTCTGGGCACGCACTTGATTGAGCACTTCCACATCTAGCTTTCGTTCTTCTGCCACCTGCACAAGCAAATCCTGCACAGAAAACTTGAGAATAAACTCTCTCACCTTCTCCTTATCATAAGGAATAGAAAACTGACCAAAAGTCTCCTCAATCCCTGATAAAATTGCTTCGTAAGAGTCCAATAAAGTCCCGTCTAAATCCCAAATAAAAGCTGTTTTTTGCATTTCCTATCCTTTCAAGCTCATATAACGCTGATAACGGTAACGTAGAAATAACCAACGAAAACCATTATCCAAAAGGGTTCCGGCCCAAATACCAGGCAAGCCCCAACCAAGCACAAGCCCCATCAGATATCCTGTTCCAATGCGGATACACCACATTCCTATACTTGTCGCATAAAAGGGAAACCGAGCATTTCCCAAACCCTGCCAGACTGCTGTATAGATGACTGTTCCTATCGTCATAGGAGTACCAAGTAGTGAAAAAAGTGTCACTAGCACACTAGCCTCGACCGCTAGAGGATCAGTCGTATAGAGATGAGTCAGTGGTATGCCCAAGGCATAGACACTAAGCGTCAAAGGCAACATGAGAAGCAGAGAAAGGCAAAAGGTTTGTTTGCTCAAACTAGCGACTCTTTTCCAATCATCTTCTCCAACCGCTCGAGCCACTTGCATGACTGTTGCTGTAGCCACACCAAAGGCAGGCATATAATTAAACTGGGTCAAGACTTCTCCGACTGCATTTCCCGCCACTGCCTCCGTTCCAAAAGAAACGACTAAGGCAATGATAACGACATCACCAGCCCTCATCATAAGCCGCTCTCCAGCTGCTGGCAAAGCTAAGGTCAATAGTTCCTTATCTAAACCAAAAGTCGGTTTCTCAAAAGGTAGCTTTAATTGCGACCATAAAATCACAAGACCTACCAAACGAGACAGAATTGTCCCCCAAGCAACACCAGCTATCCCCATATCTAGAACAAAAATAGCTAGACTTGAAAAAAGAATATTCAAGGCATTGGATAAAAGACTAACATAGAGAGGCAGACGTGGATTATGCATTGCACGAATCAAGGCTCCCAAACTCGTCATTAAGCCTAATAGAACAATCGATCCCCCTACCAAAGATAGGTAGAGCCCACCACTCTCAGCTACAGTTCTCTCCGTTCCCAAAAGTCCTATCATCTCTTTCCCAGCGAAGATGGACAAAGTTCCTAAAAGAAAACTTAATAGTAAGGTAATCTTCAACGCCTCAGTCACATGATAGGCTAGCATAGATTGATCCTTCTGCCCCAAACTTTTTGAAATAACACTGGAAATAGCAGCTCCCAGAGCGATGAAAATCGCCTGGTAAATCGTGATAATATTGCCAGCTACTGATACACCCGAAATAGCTATCAAGCCCAAGTGGGCTACTAAGTAACTATCCACCATCCCCATGAGCATCTGCAAAAAATTTTCGCCCATAGCTGGCAAGGCAATATTCAGAATGTCTTTATTTTTCTTAAACAATCCTTCCTCCTGATGAAAAGAAACTCAGTTGGTTTCCCAACCGAGTTTACTCCCTCTGTTTTAAAGTCCTAGATAAGCCTCAACCGCTGCTTGCATGTCAGCAGCCGCCACAGTTGTCTTATGACGAACTGGAGCTGTTTCAAGGCCATCAACTGCTGGTGGCACTGCAACTCCTGAGATTTCATGTAATTGAGCCAAGGCTTCAAAGTCAGTTAAACCTGCTTTTCCTGTTACAGCTTCTACTGCAACTACTGGGAACTTGTATGGACTCGCTGTTGAAGCAATCACTGTCTTAGTTACATCGCCAGTAGCAGCTTGGTATTTCTTATAAACTGCCGAGGCAACCGCTGTATGAGGATCCTCGATATAAGAATCTGACTCATAAACACGCTTGATTTCTGCCGCTGTTTCTTCCTCAGTCGCATATTCAGCTGCAAAGAGGTTAAGAATCTCTGCATCAAAGTCTGTCAACTCATATTGTCCTTGCTTGTTCAAGGCATTCATGAGTTCAGCAGTTTTAACCGCATCATTACCCAAAAGGTGGAAAATGAGACGCTCCAAGTTTGAAGATACCAAGATATCCATAGATGGGCTAGTTGTTACCTTAAACTCACGTTTCTTATCGTAAACACGTGTCTTGAAGAAGTCTGTCAAAACATTGTTATCATTTGAAGCACAGATTAATTTGCCAACTGGCAGACCAATTTGCTTAGCATAAAAGGCAGCCAAGATATTTCCAAAGTTTCCTGTTGGTACTGTGAAGTTGACCTTTTCACCAGCTACAATTTCACCAGTCTTAACCAACTGAGCGTAGGCATAAACATAATAAACAATCTGTGGTACCAAACGACCAATGTTCATAGAGTTAGCTGATGAAAATTGCAACTTGTTAGCAGCCAATTTTTTACGAAGAGCCACATCATTAAACATATTCTTCACGTTGGTTTGCGCATCGTCAAAGTTACCGTCAATGGCGATAACATGAGTATTGTCGCCAGTCTGAGTAGTCATTTGCAACTCTTGTACCTTGCTGACACCGTCTTTGGGATAAAAGACGATAATCTCAGTACCGGGTACATCTGCAAATCCTGCCATAGCAGCTTTCCCAGTATCACCAGATGTGGCTGTCAAAATGACGATTTTGTTCTCCAAGCCATGTTTCTTAGCAGCAGTCGTCATAAAATATGGCAAGATAGACAAGGCCATATCCTTGAAGGCAATCGTTGAACCGTGGAAGAGTTCCAAGTTGTATTGGCCGTCTAATTTCACCAAAGGTGCAATAGCTGGAGTACCAAACTTGCTATCATAGGCATTGTTGATACAGTAGTCCAACTCCTCAGCTGTAAAGTCATCTAAAAATGTTGACAAAACTAACTTAGCCACTTCTTGATAAGAAGCATCTTTCAATTTGTCAAAATCCAAATCTACCTTTGGATAAGTAACCGGTGTAAACAAACCACCGTCCGTCGCCAAACCTTGCAAAATTGCTTGGCTGGCAGTTACTGTATTGTTGGCATCACGCGTTGATTGATAAACTAATGTCATTACTCTCTATCCTTTATCTATAGTCTCTTCCATTATATCATGATTTTTCAGAAAATTCTCCCTTTATAAGAGAAATTATAGTCCCAATTCTTCTTTCAAAGGCTCTAAATAGCTCATTTCTTGTTTATTTCTCATCTTCAGTCCTTCCTCAGCTAACAGAAGTAAGTCTTTTGAAAACTCTATAATCGCAGTTTCTTCCTCATCTGTAAGCTTTTTCTTAGAAAATTGTCGTCTTAAAAACTTATAATCACAACCAAATTTCTTAAAGAGAGGTGCTGTTTCTAAGTAAGCTACTAACTTATCTAAATTAACCAACAATCCCAAGTGAAAGGCGGCAGAAGCGAAAGTTCTCTCTAGAGGCTGAGTACACACACTACGAAACTCAACTGTTCCGCGAGTCGTTAAGTCTTGGTACTGATAACTACGATGGGTTTCAAAATCCTTCTCTTGAGGATAAATAATAATCTCATCCCCATTAAGTGCATATGCTTGGATTTCAGGTGTAGCTAAATAGTCCCTAGCCTGAATCGGATAAAAATAATAGGTTTGTCCATCACGTTCCGCAGTAAAAATTGCAGAATGATCTAGATAATCAAAAAAATCATCCTCATCTTTAAAGAGCCTAGCATTGACACCGACGTTCTCTGGATAGATACCATGCATGGATTCTTCCCAGAAAATGTCCCTTGAAATTTTTGTATCCCAATCCTCACCTGAAAACTCAGAATTGGCAAATAAATACGCCTTAGCCGCTTCAATTTGGGTAAAAGCATTAATCACCCGTAAGTAGTTAGACTTTGAAACATCCAACTGAACCTGACTCCCACAAATAAACGCTCCGTATTCAGGGAATTGATGTAAGTCTGATTTAGTAACATTTCTACTTAAATTTAAATAATCCATCAACATCTGATAGCGTGGATAAGCCACTGGACAATTCTCATTTTTATCCCAGTTGGGATGAATACCACAGCCAACAATAGCATGATTTGATTCAGCTAACTTTTTCTGAATCACTTCCATATAAATACTAAAACGTTCTTCAACCTCTTGAATCGTTTCAGCCTTGCCAAATGCAAACTCAATCGTAGTATAGGAAACTTCAAATAAAATAGCATCCTGACTTACTGGATCCACTAGCTGAATAGGATTTCCAAAATCATCAACCTTTTCTACAGTTAAATGCAAATCAGAAACTAGATAGCCAAATAAATGCTTGATAACTTCAACATCTGTAGCATCCCCTTCCAAGTTTACAACAGGATATTCCAGCTCAATCCCAACAAACAATTCAGGATTTTCTTTAATATTTTTTAAATACCGATGTTTTAATAAATCGATAGAACGAGACATACTCCCTACACTTTCATAATCTAAATAAAAATTTGAATAACTACTATTATACCAAAAAAATAATATAAAAAGGAACGAAGATATACCACGTTCCTTAACTCTATACTATACCGGCGGCCAACAAACTAGCGTTAAAAATAAGTTAAAATAAATAAGATAAAAAGCGATTAAACCAAGATATTATCACACGCTAATTAGTATTGAAATTAAGGAAATTGACCAGTGGTTGACCAAATAAATTTTTACTTTTTTTACTGTAATTTCAAAGTTTAAAAAAATTTAATAACCACAATTTTTTTATACAGAGTTCGATACCGTGTTCGGCGCAATCGGTATAGTCCAATTTTCATTCTCAAAATTGGTTTAAATAGCGCAGTCTTTTTAAATTAATTTTGTGAATCCAAAAAAATCTTCCTATTTACAATAAGAAGATTTTTTTAATTATTCTATAATCGTATAATCTCCACTGTTTAACAAGTCTATTACTTTTTGAACAAATTGTGTTGAGAGTAAATCTACTATGTCAGCTCCATGAGTTTGAAAGTTCTCATCTATTTCTTTGATTTCTAATTGAGTATTTTTTTCTGCCCTTTCTTCTGTAATTGGGGTATGAAAACTATATTCACCGATTTCATAATACAAGAAATATAAATATTTTTTTCTCACCTAAGCTATAATCAAAAAAATCAACTTCTTTGTTTCTATCATAGTCATAGTATCTATTTTTCCCAAATAATATCATTTATTTTTTTCATTATATAATTTTTTTCATAATTTTTTTGATAACTATAGACTCGTTGGCTTTTTCTCACCTACATACTGTTTATGAATTAATTTTTGGGCTGAAGTTTAATAGTAAATCTTCTTTCATACTATAGTATTTTTTTCTTTCTGTTCTTTTGCATTTTCAATATTATTTTTCTTTGTATTTGTAGAATCTAGCTTGCTTATAATCTTCTACCTTATCTCGATAGTTTTTTTGCTCTTTTATTAACAGAATATATACACTCCGCAATAATTTTTATTTGTTATTTCTTTCTTCTTAATTAAATCACTATATTTTTTTAGGAGTTCTCATTTTTTTAACCCTCACATTATTTCTTTCTTATAATGTATTTTAACAAAAATCTTCCTATATAAATAAGAAGATTTTTTTATTATTCTAATTTTTTTCTACGTACCGTCGCAAGTCCAAACGTTCCTAAAATTGCACCGATTACCAACATCGCAACACTTGAATTTTTCTCCTGTACTTGGTAAAGTTTTTTTGATTTTTTTCTACTCGTGAGTAACTCATTTTTTTCGTTTTCTACTGATTGAACAGCAGGCGCTGAGTATGTTTCACGTTTTTCCTTCACAACAACATTTCCTTGAGCGTCCAAAGTAACTTCTTTACCAGTAGCAAGAGCTTTTTGCAATTCGTCAACATTGACTTCAGGAAGTGCTTCAGCAGTTGGAGCTACTTTAGGGACAGCTACAATTGTGCCATCAGGAAGTGTTGCAACAATGTTTTCTTGAGCTTTCTCTGCAAGGTCAACGAGTGCTTCATATTCTGTTTGCAAATCAACCAATTTAGCATGTTCTGTACGATATGCAGACAAGACTACTTCAAGAGTAGATTGTGCTGTAGTAAGTTCAGCTTTTACTTGAGCTAATTTAGCTTCAGCTTTAGCTCGTTCATCTTTGGCTGTAGCGAGTTTAGCAGGTGCGTCCAAATATGCTTGCAATTGTTCAGCCAATTTCTTAGCTTCTTTGACAAGTGTATCTTTTTCTTCAAGAAGTTTAGTACTTTGTTTTTTCAAACTGTTGACTTTAGCTTCTTGAGCACGTAGTTTAGCTGTAGCGTCTGCAAGAGCTTGTGACGCAGATTTTTGAACAGCTTTAGCTTCTTTAAGAGCGTCTTGAGCTTTTTCAAGAGCAGATTTCTTGTCAGCTAGACTTGCTGAGAAGTTAGCGACTGCTTCACTTGCTTTAGCTTCACGAGTTTTAGCATTTTCAAGTGCAATTTCTGCCAAACGTAGGTTGTTTTCAGCAACTTGAGCTTGAAGTGGTGTAGCCATTGCATCAGCCAAGACTTTTTCAGCTTCAGTTTTCAAGCTAAGTGCGCTTGCGTAATCTGTTGAAGCTTTTGTTAAAGCTTGTTTAGCATTTTCTGATGCAGTTTCAGCTTGTTCAACATTTGATTTTGCTGTTGCGACAGCTTTTTCAAGGGATGCTGTGTCGGTTTCGTCTTTGATGACGTTTCCGCCAGCTAGGTCAAGAGTTGAAATAATGTGCAAACGTCCGTCTACGTTAGCTGTTGCGATTCCGACAGTGTTATTAACAAAGTTGTTACGTGAGTGTCCCCACTTAGATGGTGCATCAGCAAATGTTTGTCCCATGATTGCATCATATACTCTTTGTTTGAGTTCGTACATGGTCATAGATTTTGTTTCATTACCAAGTGAAATGTTTTCACCATGGTAAGCACCATTGATGTGACCAGCTTTGTCTGCTGAGACTCCACGAGTTACATATTTCTTAGCTTGTTCACGAGCGATACGAAGGTCAGAGTCTGTAACAGTAACTTCGTTCAATCCAAATTGTTTATGAATTGCAGTCAATACTTTTGCAGCGTATAAGCTGATTTCTTTTTGTTGCTCGTCAGTCATGTTGTCTAGTTCAACATTTTGTTTTTTATCAGCTTCACTGATTTTTGTTGAAGATTGCTCTTTAACTTTGACTCCCATTCCAACTAGAACACGTTCTGTGTCAGAATTTGGATTTGCTTTCCATAGGTCATAAGCTTCTTTAAATGTGATATCATTTGATGATGCACCAATTTTATTACGAAGTTTGTCAGAAATATGGAAAGTTTTGTTTTGAATATCTACAGTATCAACACCAGTATTTGCCAATTTATCTTGAGCAGATTTCAATTCAGCTTGAGCTGATTGTAATTTGTTTTCAACATTAGTAGCATGTTCAGTAGCTGAAGCAAGTTTGTCTTTAGCCAATTTAACAGCATCGTTTTTAGTATTAACGTCTGTTTCAGCTGATTTAATAGCGTCTGCACGGTTCGCATCTGCTTGGGATGCGTTTTCTTTTGCAGTTTTTGCGTCTTCGACTGCTTTGGTTGCGTCTTTGACAGCTTTTTGAGCGTCTTTCAAGTCATTTTGAGCAGAAGTAAGTCCAGTTCCGTCGAGGGCAGATTGTGCGCTTGAAACGGCTTGTTCAGCAGTTTGGACATCTTTGTTAGCTTGGTCAACATTTGCTTGAGCAGTAGCTACTTTAGCTTGTTCATCTGAAAGAGCTTTTGTTTCAGCTTTGATTTGTTCGTTTGTCGCTTCAGTTGCTGTTTGGTTAGCTTTTTGAGCGTCAACGTTCTTAGCTTGAGCGTCTTTGACTTGAGCAACTTTTTCAGGAGTTGCTTGAGATGCAGTCGCTTCAGCATCTTTGACAGCTTGTTTAGTAGTAGCTACTTCTTGTTCAGTTGAAGCAACAGCAGTTTCTTTTGCTTTCACATCAGCTTTAGCTGTATCAACTTTAGATTCAGCGTCCTTAACAACAGCTTTTTGTGCGTCAAGAGCAGGTTTCACGCTAGAAGGCGCAGGAACTTCAGTCTTTTCAACTGGTTTCACTTGTGATTTAGCAACAAGAGCAGGTTCATTGATAGCAGTTGTGCTAACTGGTGTTGAAGTAGGTGCTTCTTGAGCAAATGCAGTTCCACCAACAGATGCAAGAGCAATCGCTGTTGAACTTGTTAGAGTTTTAATAGTTTTGTTTGACATAAAATCTCCAAAAATCCCCATTAACAACTATTTATAGTTGTTTTTTTATTTTATTATAGCACATTCAACCAACCTTGTAAAGTCACAAACAATCTTTTTAAGAACTAAAATATGTAAAAAAATACTGTAGTATTTAGTTTAAGAGGTATTGCATGAAACAATCATTAAGAAAGTATGTAGGAAAACGAATTCGCCTTTTTAAGGTTGAAAAAAAGGACTTACACAAGAACAAATTGAAGAACGAGCCGACCTTGGAACGAATTATGTATATAAACTTGAACACTTAGAAACAAACATAACAATTAATACACTTGAAAAAAAGTTATGAATGCCCTCGAATGCGATATTTCATCTTTTTTTGATATTACAAAAAAAGATGAGAATCCTGAAATTGTTGAATTAATTACGAATATAAAAAAATTTACCTGATAGTAAACAAAAAGAAATACTCTCCGCATTCCATATGATTCTGAATCAAATTAAATAATATTGTAATTATTATCAAAGTGCTATAATTATTAATCTATCAATCCTATTAAACAACAAAAAGTAACCGCTAAGAAAAAAATCTTAGCGGTTTATTTTTATTCATTTAATTTTCTTTCCTTATAATACGCAGATTTATTATGAGATGAATAACGCTCCTTCGCTCTGTAATATTCAAAACTAGATTCTCTATCATCATTAACATCAACAATTGTTAAAATATCACTATCATTTTGCCATTGTTCGATATCAATAGGAGTAAAAAATTTTTCAAATAAAGCTGTTAGCATAACATCTCGAATCTCCTCTTTTGAAATAGAACCAGCCCATGACCTAAAAACAGCTCTTTCATGCATATCCTTTAGTTCATCTTCTGCTAGTTCTTCAAAATAGTTTTCACTGTTTATGTTGCTTTTATAATCTTTGAACTTATCAAAATCATATCCGCTCTTCTTAACTAAGTAAGCTTCACAACGCTTCTCTAGTCTATCAAGAATCTCATAAGTGAATACTTTAGTTCTGCTTCTTTCAAAAGTTTTATATTTAGCCTTATCCCACTCTCCCATTACTTCCAATTCTCTAACAAATTTTTATACGTAAACTTTTTTTAATATTTTTTTGTTTCCTCGATTTGATACTTTTGTATCATATCATTAATAAATTCAGATAATCTTTTTTTAGTTTTTAAAGTAGACATTTTTTTGGTCCTCCAAAAAGAATATTTTGTACTTTGTACATATCTATTGTATATCGTTATTCTCTAAATGTCAAATTTAAAATGTACATTTTATAGATTTTAGAAAAAATTATTGTTAGAATAGACTCATAAAGTTAATGCTCTTGTAGCAAAACTTTAAAAAAAATTTTTTAACAAAGGAGCCTAATTATGGCATTTTACAAACATTTTTCTTCCTACTCAATAGCAAACGCTGAAGCTGCTATTGGTAATGAACAAATCATTCTGGTTGGTCTTAAAGCTGAAACCCAAGTCAAATTTGAGGATAACAAACCAACCGACGAAGTAACAGGAAAACAAGTTTGGGTCGCAACTGAAACTCATAATCCTTTCAAAATCAAACTCCCTGCAGATTATGATATTGATTTATCTGCTTATAAGATTGGTGATTCTATCGAGTTTGAACATTTAGAAGCAATTGACATGAATCGTAAGATTTATTTTCGTGCAAAAGGTATTAAGAAAGGAAAGTAAAAAATGGCTTTTTTAATGAATAAAAGCCAAAATCAAGCTACATCAGCAACTTCTGCTGATGTAGTTGAATTTGGTAAAGACAAGTTCGAATTAGAACAATTTATTTTTGAGAAATTTGAATAACGCTCTCAATATTAATGATGAATCATCTTATTTAAATTCATTTGATATTAAGGTGGCAAGCAATGATTCTGGCGTTTTTTACGTCCCAAATCTCCCGGTTTCTTATTCTTTAAGTAAAAAACTCTACTTTGATATTTTTGCAATTTGCTCTGGCATACTCTACCCATTCAAGACTCTCTTACCACAGAATAATGCTTTTTTTGTTCCTTATGATACAAAAAATGAAAATCAAGCACGTGCATTTTTCTTTCCTTGGGTTGATGGGATTCCAACTCGGTTAAAGATTGATAATCTTTCATCTTTTATTAAAAAGAACGTGTCAGAAAATACTCTCCCAGTGATGGCGAACAACATTTGTAACATCTCTATGAAATCGGTTACACATTTAGCAGTCAGCGGGGCATCTGGTTCGGGTAAAACACACTTTTTACGTTATTTGATTAGTTGTCTAAAATCTTTCACAAATCAAATTATTTGCGTCGACCCTAAAATCGCTGATGTTTACTTACTAAGTAAGGAATTAGGTTTAGAAGTATTAGCACCAACACATGGTTCAAACTTAAACAGTTTTATTACAGAGGTCAATGAATTGTTGGGTCGCGTCATTAATAAGATATATGAACGTCAAAAAATATTATTAACAAAGCCAAAAACTCAGTTTGAACGCATTTATATTGTTATTGATGAGCTGTTGGCACTTGTTCAGGGGAGCTCTAAGCAGTCTCGTGAATCATTTGGGCAATTGCTCGGGACGATTGCTCTTCTCGGCCGTCAGACCTCCATCTCACTCATTTTATGTAGCCAACGCTTTGATGCAACTGCATTTGGCGGTAATACAGCAGTACGCGAACAAATCAACTGTATCTTTATTCTAGGTGAGATAAATGCGAATACTTGCCAATTCTTATTGCCCAACATCAATGTCGATAATATTGTAGTCCCTTCTGGTATTGGTACAGGTATTGTCAAGTTTACAGATGGTGACCATCGGACGCATATTATGCCACTTTTAACCCCCTCTTATAACATCAGGAAGGAAGAAATCACATGAAGAAATACTTTAATAAATATAATGTAGTTAATTTTACAATTTTTTTGTTTCTATTATATTCTTTATTTTTTTGAACGTTTAGCTACATTTATCATTTTTTTCAAATACATATGGAAACATTTTTTTAGTTTTTATTGTTTTTTTATATCAGTACTACGTTTAATTTCGAGTGTATCATTTATATTATTACTATTTATAATTAATATCGATTTTTGCATTTAGAAATGCTGAGTTTGATTATTTCAGGAATAGTATCAAATCATATATCGCTACATACAAGATTAGACGATTTTGTAGACAGATAAATGTAGAGCCAAGTTTGGAAGAATCTTCTCGTTACAGCAATTCAAAACAAGAAATTATCAGAAAAAGCGAATCGTTCTCTACTGACATTAACTGTCATTTACTATAAAGACAGGGCTGTTGCAAAATGGACTTTTTCCAGCCAATTGTGAAAGTTATAATATTATGGAAGAATTATTGGAACAGGCAAAAAGAGAATTAAATCAGCTAGATAGTAGTTATTTATTTAATGATTTCATTAGATTAGAAAATAGTAGAACATTCATCTCAACAGCATTTAGAAAAATAAAGGTGCGGTGTACTGCTACTGAAGGTAAGCAAGTACACCAGCACCATAATTATTAAAACCAACTATGTCTAATGAATAAAAATTTTATGTTGTGATGTGTCAATTCGATATGATGTTTGTTGTTGATGTGGATGCACAGTTTTCTCCGTCTGTGCATCCACATCAACAACATATCCAATCAACATAAATCAACACACACTCTTTATTTTTGTGTCAAAAATCAGGAAGGATTTTTTTATGAAAATTAATCAAAATGACAGAAAAAAAGAAAATTTTTTTGGTCAAATTTCATTTGAATATGAACATAATGCAAATTCAGAATTAACTGAAAAAGATTTTCGTGAATCAGTTATTCAACGGATTAAAGATTATTGTAAAAACGAAGATGATAGGTATCATATTATTTTTTCACAATAAAGATTTAAAAGATGACGGAAGTTCAAAACCATTGCATGCACATTTTTTTATATTGATTTTAAGCATGCTCATACTTATTCATCTGTTTATAAGGCTTTATCAATTTCAAGGGAACAAAATTTAGAATTTGTTCGTAGTTCAATTAAAACATGCAGATATCTTACACATAGGAATGAACGTAACATGGAAGAACACAAATTCCCCTACGAAGTCGCAGACGTTATTTCATCAGAAAATGCAAACTATGTTGATGATATCATGGGAAAAATCAAAAATCATAGCAAAGAAAAGTCTGATAGTGGTTTAGAAATCGATGAATATTGTTTAGAGTTAAGTTATCAAATTTCAGAGGAAGGGTTACTTATAACGGAAGCAAAACAACAATTATTTGAGCAATTTACTCAACGAATAGCACAAAAAGCGTGGAACTCAAATAAAAGACAATTTGAGGAAAACAGACAAGAATATATTCAGAGAGAGTTTATTCGTATGAGTAAGGGCGAACGAAATCATTCAGGTATTTATATCCAAGCTGAAGGAGGAACAGGAAAATCATATTTAGCTCGCTTATTGGCAGAAGAACATGACAGATTAGGCGCACATACCCCATCTATTAATAAGAAACGATTCGATTTGGGTTCAGGTTATAAAGGAGAAAAAACAATTGTAATCAATGAATTAGATGCAAGTTGTGGGATGACCTTTCGAGAGTTGTTTCAGATACTAGAACCAGATTCAGCAACTCAACTCAGTTCACGGTTTAAAGATGCGTACATCATCAATGATTTAACAATTATTACAAATTCAGATAGTTATTGGGATTGGTGTGATTCGTGGTTTGGTAAGAAAAATAAAGAATATCATCAGCTAATGCGAAGAATTAGATTTGTAATCAAAATGGTTCATGATGAAAAGAATAAGGTTATCAAAATTGAATTATGGAATTACACAGCTATACGTGATTTAAAAAGAAAAAGCGAAACAAGCATTTAAAAAAATTAGATACCTACACATTAAAAAAAGTGTAGAAAATGAAGAAGAATTTCGAAAAAAATTGCTTCAAATATCTTAAAAAGATAAATGATGCGAAAAATATCAACACAAAAAAAGTTATCGCTACAAACTCAACCGACCAAAGCGAGGCTAGCGATAACTCAAAATAGTAGAAATAATAAACAATATTTCTGCTTCTATTTTTATCATAGAAAGAGAAAAAAATTTATATGACAGATAAAATTTCAATTAAAATAGACAATTTAGAAGTAAAGTTACCTGCCTCTCACATCATTGTTGAAAAAGATGAATATCTCAACTTAAAAAGCAAGGCTTCACAGGGACAATATATGGGCTTATGTGAGGTTTTAGAGATGGTTTCAGTATCTCGACCTTGGTTATTAAAACATGTTCTTTATCGGCCTGATATTCGCTCAACAATCGATATTGATAAAAACAAGGATGGTTTTGTAAAGTATCCGAAAAATCAAGGTGGTAGATATATCTTCTTAGCATCTAAAACAAGAGCATTTTTTGAACAGTATTTTTCAGAATTATTAAGAGAGAAATGATATAATAGCCAAGATAGTATCTTGGTTATTGTCTTTTTAGAAAGAGGTAATCATGTCAGTTTCATTCAGAAAACGAGGAAAAAAGAATTTATGGGACTATAGAATATTTGATAAAAAAATAAAAAGGTAGTGGCTTCAAATTCAGGATTCAAGACAAAAAGAGAAGCTGAAATTGAAGCACTCGCCCTTGAACTCAAATTGATTAATGGAGCAGTAATTGATAAAAATATTACATTTTATGCCCTTTGGGAAAAGTGGTTAGAATTAACAGTTAAACCACAAGGAAAAGCGGATTCTACATTCAATAAACATTTATTGCGTGGTAAGTTTATCAAAGAATATTTCAAGGACAAACCAGCTTTGAAAATTAAAGCAAGCGAATATCAAGGTTTTATAAACAAGTACGCTGAAACAAATTGTCGTGACAATGTTAGTAGAATGAATGCGGAAATTAGAAATGTAATTGTATTTGCGAAACGAGATAAGCTCAATATCGAAGATTTTTACTGAAGGTGTCATTATTTCAGGTCGTCCCCCTAAAAAAAAAAGAGATGAAAAATATATTCATAGTTTTCAAGATTATCAAAAGTTAGTAACATATTTAGAACAAAATCTTGATTTAGCTACTTCTATCGTTCCCTATCTATTGTTAATTCAATTAAACAGGAATGCGTGCAGGAGAAGTTGCAGGTCTCACATGGGATTGTATATTGTGGGAAAGTTCAGAAATCAAAACTTATAGACGATATGATACAGCTAGGAAACGGTGGGCAAATCCTAAAACAGAAGAATCAATTCGTACAATTCCTGTTGATAACGATACTTTAACTATTCTCAAAAGATTAAAACAAGAACAAAGTGTATTCATTGAAAACGGTACAATTACAAATAACGAAAATATGGTTTTAGTAGATTTGAATTATAAGATTGTAACAAATGCAGGAATCAATAAGCATCTAAAGCAAATTTTAAAAGATTTGAAAATTTATCCTCAAACTATGACAAGCACAGGTCTGAGACACACGTATTGTTCAACAATGTTAGGAATGGGTGTTGATATTTGGGCAGTCTCAAAATTAATGGGGCATCGAGATATTAAGCAAATAACTGAAACTTACGGCCATCTGATAAAGGAAAAAGCGGATATTGAAAATAACAAAGTTCGTGCTGTTCTGACGAGTTTAGTTAAAAAATAGAATTATTGACCAAAAGTTGACCAAATCGAAAAGGAACGCTGATTTATCAACGTTCCTTAACTCTATACTATACCGGCGGCCGGGGTCGAACCGGCACGTCCTTGCGGACACTGGATTTTGAGTCCAGCGCGTCTGCCAATTCCGCCACGCCGGCAAATAGTAACTGGGGTAGCTGGATTCGAACCAACGCATGAGGGAGTCAAAGTCCCTTGCCTTACCGCTTGGCTATACCCCAATAATATAAAATAGGCGAGTGATGGGGATCGAACCCACGCATGCCAGAGCCACAATCTGGTGTGTTAACCACTTCACCACACCCGCCATAA